>SAMEA104315437__coassemble_126_pt1 | contig 96155 bp, 77 predicted proteins | sample SAMEA104315437__metabat2_low_PE_023 | metagenome-assembled genome bin SAMEA104315437 (sample SAMEA104315437) | gut metagenome | biome: Monkey gut; feature: monkey-associated habitat; material: faeces | place: China | collected 2013 | reverse complement strand
TTTACCCATATTTTTTACACCTCCGCGGGTGTCCTATTTTATGGGGTTGGTTCATTGATTTGATAAAACACATCAAACTTAGCACTGATAAAAAAAGCGACTTTCGCCAACGAAAGTCGCTTCTGAATTAGATTTTCAAATTAGAAGAAAATTGAAACTCCTACTTTTGGTTCAATTATAAATCCTACTGTTTTTACATATTCCGGATAGATTAACGTACCATTTCCTCTTATTTTTGGGGAAAATAAGATTGCAGTTAAAGCACCAGCATTGATAGCAATTTTATCTGTAATTTTATAACCTGATTGTAAGTCTACTCCAAGTCCAAAAGCATTTATACTTATTTTACCATCAGCTTTAAATGTAGAAAATGATAATATTGCTCCAGGAGTTGCAACAAAAAAGAATTTTTCATTTTTAGGACGAATAGCCATTCCTAAAAAGAATGATTTTGCATTTGCGGAATTAAAATCGTATATAACATCATTATTCACTTGCCCATCTATATAATCTTTGCACTTTAGAGAATTTGCAAATCCAAGATTTGCTTTAAAAGATGCACCTATTAAATCTGTAAAATAAGCATCGACTCCAACAGACAGACCAATAGGAAAAGAAGAAAAAGTTGCAATTTCATTTTGATAAGAGGCAATTAAAGTTTCTGTATGACAAGAAAAATCTGCATCTACTTTAAATTCTACCGCAAAAGCAGAACTTACAAGAGCTAATGCTGTTATAGCACTTAATAATAATTTTTTCATTTCTATCTCCTTTTAATGAAAAACTTGAATTTCAAACCGCGAACAAGCAAAGCAAGTTCGCGGTTTGTGTAGATTAGTCAATCTACTCAAATCCTATAGGATTTGAGTTCGTCGCCTTCGGCAAAAAATGAGATGAAAACTGAAAATGAAGATTTTTTCTTGTCAGAATGTATTTTTTTGTGAAATTTCTACTACCTTTGCAAATTTATCTGCCAATTCCCCAAGAATTTTTTGCAATTTTAGCAGTTTTTTTTGCAACAATTGTTGAATTTTCCATTTTAGAATCTTTTTTACAACCTAGAAATCTTGCTAAAAGAGGTTCTGTTATTTCTACAAAACCAAATCCAGCAGTTTTATATTCTGATATTGTTGAAATATCAAGCGTGCCTGTAATTAATTCTGGATATTTTTTTTGAATATCGGTTGCGGCTGTAATTCCCATAATATCGGTTGCAATAAAATATCTGCATTGAGAACCGTATTTTTCTTGTGCAAGTTTTAATAAAGCTTCTAATTCCAAACTTGCTTTGTAAGTAAAAAATTCTCTTTGAGAATTATATTTTTGAGGGTCTTTTCTACTTTGCAAAACTAAACAAAATCTACGAAAAAGTTTATTATCAAAAAAATTAGAAAAATATTTGCAATCATTTGTGTAAAAATCTGCGGAAAAAACTGTTGTTCCTTCTTTTGCTAAAGATTTAAAAAATGGTTCATAATTAGCCACATCACCACGTCTATCTGGCAAAAATAAAACTACATAACTTCGATTTTCTAATTCTGGAGTAAGTGAAAATTCATAAATTGTTCCATTTACTTTTTCAAAATTTTGAGATGGAGAAAATCCTCCTTTTAAATTACCTGTGATATTTTGTTTTGTTTCTGTAACTGAAAAATCTTTTGGATTTTGTAGAACTGGTGCAAAATAAATAACAATCACAATTGAAGCAAAACTAAAAATTGTTGTAAAAATTGCCCAAAATTTCATTGAAGGACTGTAATGGTCTACATAAACTTTTTGAGAATATCTAAACATTGCGTGGAAATTTGTTAATAGAACTAAAAAACTTAAAATGATTGCCAAAAAAATAAAAAAATCAAATCCCCAGGCAAAAAAACTTAAAATAGAAAGTAAAAAAGTTATTGGTGAAACTGAAACTAAAACATCTCTTCTTTCTTTTTTTGGAAGAAAAACTCTAAAATTTACAAGAAATAGAAGAAAAAAAATCAATAACTCAGCGTAAAATTTCATATTATCATTATAATTATGAAAAAAAATACTTCAAGACATATATATTGAAAATAAAATTCACGAATAAAAAATCTATTCCACATCATCAATTTTTTCAATATAATCTTAATATGTTACGAGAAAAGATTGTTGTTTTAGATTTTGGAAGCCAATATGCACACTTAATTGCAAAACGCTTTCGTATGTTAGGTTATTATTCAGAAATTGCACTTCCTTCTACAAATTTATCTGTTTTTGAAAATTGTAAAGGCATTATTTTTTCTGGTGGACCATCTTCCGTTTATGATGAAAATATCCCTCAATTTAATACAGAAATTTTGAATCTTGAGATTCCAATTTTAGGATTATGTTATGGTCATCAACTTATGGCAAAAACTTATGGCGGAAAAGTTGGAAAAGCGGATGTTGGTGAATTTGGTTTTGCAGAATTTAAATTAAATCCAGAAGTAAAATCACCTCTTTTTAAAAATCTTGAATCTTTACAACAAGTTTGGATGAGTCATCAAGATGAAGTTTTAATTGCTGGAAAAGATTTTGAAATTATTGGTTCTACAAAAGATTGCAAATTTGCCGCATTGCAAAATCTTTCTAAGAAAAGATTTTCTCTTCAATTTCATTGTGAAGTAAAAGACACTCCTGGTGGAAATCAAATTTTCCAGAATTTTGCAGATTTTTGTGGAATGAAAAAAAATTGGGACCAAGATACAGTTTTGCAAATCATTCTTGAAAATATAAAAACTCAAGCAAAAGATAAAAATGTTCTTTTATTTTTGAGTGGCGGAGTTGATTCAACAATCACTTTTGCACTTTTAAATAAAGCTTTAGGTCAAGAACGAGTTTTAGGACTTCATATTGATAATGGTTTTATGCGTAAAAATGAATCTAAAAATGTAGAAGATGCTTATCATAAATTTGGATTCAATAATTTTATTGTAGAAGATGCTTCTGAAAGTTTTTTGAAAGCAATTTCTGGTTTAACTGATCCACAAAAAAAACGAATGGCAGTTGGAGAAAATTTTATCACAGTTCGGAATGAAGTTGTTGCAAAACAACATTTAGAAGATGATAAATGGCTTTTAGCTCAAGGAACTTTATATCCAGATATTATTGAATCTGGTGGAACAAAAAATTCAAAAACAATAAAAACTCATCATAATCGTGTACAAGGAATTCAAAGTCTTATTGAAAAAGGTTTGATTATTGAACCTGTAAAAGATTTATACAAAGATGAAGTTCGAGCAATCGGAAAAAAACTTGGTCTTCCAGATGAACTTGTTATGCGTCATCCTTTCCCAGGACCAGGACTTTCTATAAATGTTTTATGTAATGACGGAAATTCTTGGACAGAAAAAGATGAAAATGAATTATCTTTAGCAAAAAATGAATTAAATAATACAAAACTTAATATGTTTTGTGAAAATTGTTCTGCAAATTTAAAAAGAACAGTTTTACCAGTTCGGTCAGTTGGCGTTCAAGGTGATTTTAGAACTTACAGATTTCCAGCTCTTTTAGATTTTGGTGAAGCAAAAGAAAAAGAATGGCCACTTGGAACAGAAGCGGCAAAAATGGGAATTCGACATTTTCCTGGAAAACGAGAAAAAATTGAAGAATGTTCATCAACAATTACAAATTCTGCAAAATATATAAATCGAACAATTATAAAATTATATCAAAATCCAAACGTAAAAGATGAAGATTTAAAACTCCAAGAAGGATATTGTACTCGCACAAGATTAAATCAATTACGCGAAGTTGATAATATCGTCTTAACTGAATTACACAAAACTGGTTGGTACAACAAAATCTTCCAACATCTTACAATAGATTTGCCTTACGCAAGCAAAAAAGAAAATGCAACTTTTGTTTTACGTCCAGTCGTTTCAGAAGATGTTATGACCGCAAGATTTGCATTTTTACCAAAAGAAATTTTAGGAAATATTATTCAGCAAATTGCATCCCTTCCTTTTGTAGATGCACTTTATTTTGATGCAACAAATAAACCACCAGCAACTTTTGGCTGGGAATAATTTTTATAATTTGAGAATGATGGATTTTATGAATAAATTCATAATTCTCAATAATTTTCTATCTTCAAAAATAAAATATTAATTGTTACCTCGCTTTTTTCTTGGTATAATAAAATTATGACTTCAAAAAATATTAAAAACATTGGAATTTTAACGTCTGGAGGAGATGCTCCTGGTTTAAATGCAGCAATCAGAGCTCTTTGTATTGCTGGAAAAAATAAATATGAAATGAATTTTTTTGGAATTAGAAACGGTTATCGTGGATTAATTGATGGTGATGTTTTCAAAATGGATGATCTAGATTTATCAAAATTAATTAATTTAGGTGGAACAATTCTTGGAACTTCACGCGTAAAACCTTTCAAAAATCCTGTGCCAGATCCAAAAACTGGATTTTTACCAATAGACGGAATTAGACAAACTTTTAAAAAATTCAAACTTGATGCTTTAGTTTGTCTTGGTGGAAATGGAACAAATTCTACAGCATCTTTACTTTTTGAAGAAGGTTTTAACGTTATCGGTCTTCCAAAAACAATTGATAATGATATTGTTGGAACAGATGAAACTTTTGGATTTAGAACCGCAATTGATGTCGCAACAAACGGAATAGAAGCAATTAGAACTACAGCAAGAAGTCATAGTCGCGTAATGGTTGTAGAAATTATGGGACACAAAGTTGGTTGGCTCGGTTTATATGCTGGAATTGCAGGAAACGCTGATGCTATCCTTCTTCCAGAAATTCCTTATGATATAAAAAAATTGGGAAATTTTATAAAAGCAAGAAAAGATTCTGGTCATAATTATTCTATTATTGCTTGTTCGGAAGGAGCGATGAGTCTTGAAGAAGCAAAAATGGGAAAAAAGGAATTCAAAAAAGCAAGAGAATCTATGGCTCAATCAATTGGATTTAGAGTTGCAAAAGAACTTGAATCAGAAACAGGAATAGAAACTAGAACTTCAGTTTTAGGCTATCTTCAGCGAGGAGGAACACCTTCTCCATACGATATTATTCTTGCAACAAAAATAGGAGTTGCTTCCGCAGATTTTTTAGCAGAAAAAAGATTTGGAAATCTTGTAGCAGTAAAAGGCGGGCAAATTTGTGCAACACCTTTAAAAGAAGTTGCCGGCGTTGTAAAAGCAATTTCTCCTGATGATGAAATGCTTCAAACTGCACGGGCATTAGGAATTTGCTTTGGAGATTAATTATCACAAAGGGGAACTAAAATGCCATCGTTGTTCAATTTGTGATGGCTATGGTTGCCCCGGAAATATGCCTGGCTTAGGTGGAGTTTTTGATAATAAAAATTTCCAGTTAAATTATGATGGATGGAAAAAACTTCAATCAGAAATCGAAAGTGCAGGAAAATTAAATCAACTTCTCAATATAAATGTTTCTCTAGAAAATTTACGTTGTGGACCAGTAACTGGAGCTGTTGAAAATATCGGATATTTTAACGAAGAAGATTTTTATTTTCCTTATTTAAAAACAACTTTTGAAAACGGATTTGGACTTTGTGTTGGAGATGGATATCCCGACTTAAAACTAAAACTTGCTCTTGAAGCTTTAAAAAAACTTAATCAATCACAAAATGTAAAAGCCGCTTTTTTTTTGAAACCTTATCCAAACACAAAACTTTTTGAACGCATCTCCTGGATAAAACCTTACGCAGAATTTATAGGAATCGACATAGATTCGTACAATATCATCACTATGAGAAATCTTGTAAATCTTGAAAGAAAAACTGAACAGCAACTAGAAGAATTTCGCAAACAATTTGATGTTCCTTTCGTTATAAAAGGAGTTTTTACACAAGAAGATTTGCAACTTGTAAAAGATGTTCGTCCAGATATTGTATATATCTCAAATCATGGTGGAAGAGTCGAAACCGAAATTGGAAGCACAGCCGAATTTTTAAAAAATCATTCATCATATTTAAAAAATTATTGTAAAGAAATTTGGGTTGATGGAGGAATTAGAACAAAAAAGGATGTTCAAACAGCCATATATTTTGGTGCATCTAAAGTGATAATCGGTCGTCCATTAATTCGTGCGATTTTTGACAACGAACCTGAAGAATTTAAAAAATTCTATTGATTTTTGGCTTTGTAATTTATCTTTTATTTTGTTCTATTATTTATTATAATTATAGAATAAAATTGTTTGAAAAATAAAGTTTTAAATTTGGAGGAAGCCTTATGAAAACTTTAGGAATTAAACTTGCGGATGGTTCTTTTTATCCAATCATGGAAGAAGGAACTGCTCAACACAAGCAACTTGTTCTGACAACTGCAAACAACAATCAAACTAAAGTTATGGTTGATCTTTATCGTTCTGCAAATTGTAATATGGATGATGCAGAATACGTCGACTCTCTCCAAATTGATAATCTTGTTGAACATCCAAACGGAGAAGTTAGCATACAATTTGATGTTTCTCTCGATGAAAATAATCAATTAACCGCATATATTGTAGATTCTGAAACTGGACGTAGAAGCGACACTGAACTTCCTTTAATCACAAGAACTTTAGAAGAACGTCAACTTACAGACGAATATAATATCAAAGAAATTCAAAAAGATAATCCAAAAAATGAAAAAAAGCATGCCGCTGGAGTAGGTCTTCTCGCAATGGCAAATGCAATTAAAAATAAAAGTGAAAATTCAGAAAAAAATCTTACAGAAGAAAAAAAAGATGATGATTTTTCTGAAAATCCGCCCTCAGATGAAAATCTTACAAAAAAAATTCCAGATAATGAAATTTTAGAAGAAAATCAAACTGATATTTTTGAAGAACCAGATAAAATCACAGATGAAGAAATAGACAATCAACAAGAAAATCAAACTTCTTCCGACGAGGAAACAATTTCTTTTGATGAACCAATTTCTTCGCAAGATGATATTTTTTCAGAAGAAAATAATTTAGAAGATTCCACAAATGATGATTTTTTCAATAATTTAGATTTAGATGATTCTTTTGGTGATTCAGATTCTTCCGATTTTGAAAATTCCAATAATTCTTTTGAAAGTGATTTTGATGATGAAAATAAAATTGCAAATTCTGGAATTAGTTTTACTGGACTTTATGATAAAGAAACTGAAAATGGAAATTCTGCAAGTTCTGAAGATGATGATACAAAAAAGAAGACAAAAATTCCAGTTATAATTTGTATAATTTGTGCAATCATCTGTGTTCTTGCTACAATTTTTGTTCTTTTTATAATTCCTTCAAAATTAAATGTATTAAAAAAGAATTTATCTTCCGAACCAAAAACTGTTATTGAAGAAACAGTAGAAATTCCAGAAGAAAAAACTTCTCCAGAAGAACCAGAACAACTTCCAGAAGAAATTCCACCTGCAAAAGAAGATGAAATTGTAATTGTAGAAAAAGCTGAAGAAGTAATTCCAGAAGTTCCAGAACCTGCTCCTCAAAAACCAGAAAATATCATTTATAAAATAAAATGGGGCGATACACTTTGGGACATTGCAGACACTTACTACAAAAATCCATGGAAATATAAATATATTGCAAAATATAATAATATAAAAAATCCTGATTACATAATTTCGGGAACAGAAATCACAATTCCAGCTGAGTAAAAAATGCAATTAAAAAAAATAACATTTTCTCTTTTTGGATTTATTGTCTTTTTGACTTTTTTCTCCTGTTCAATGTCAAATTCTAAGCAAAAAGAATTTGGAATTGATGCTGATTATTTTATTGGACTTCAATTTTTAGAGAAAAATCAAATTGATAAAGCAATTTCAAAATTTGAACGTTGCAGAAAAAAAGGTTCTTACTATTGTGCTAGAAAAAGTGCTGAAAAACTTTGCGAAATTGGTGATGTCCAGCAAAAAAATAAAGCTGCTTTGTATTTGGTAGAAAATTTTCGTGATTCAGATTCAATTCTTCTTGCAACAAAGCAACTTTTTTCTTCAAAAGAAATTAATAAAATAATCGAAATTACAGAAAATCTCGATTTTGCAAAAGAAAAAAATGAAATCATAAAAATTCGGCTAGAAGCAATGAAAATTCGCGACGACTCTCGCTATAATGACGAAATTTTTAAATGGTTTACAACTTGCCCAATTTCAAATATTCATTACAAATTTTATAAAGAAAATATCACATCTCCAAATTTCGACGAAAATGAACAAAATATTTCTCCAAAAGAATTCGTTTTATTTTACAGAATTCAATCTTATTTACGAAATTACGAATACACATATAAAAATGCACACATCATTTTAGATTATTTTGAAACAGAACAAATTCCACTTTTAGAAAAAATCACTTCTGATATAGGAAAATCTTATCTTTACGGAAGCACAGACTTTATAAAAAATGCACAATATTTTAAAGCCTTTGCAAATTCTTATAAAAATACAAATCTTGAATATTATTTTTGGTTTTATGCAGGACGTTTTTATAGCAAAGCAGAAAAATATGTTTCTCAAAGTAAAAATTGTTTTACAAACGCATATAATTGTGCAAATTCTAACGACCAAAAAGATGATGCAATTTGGTATTTGTTAGAACTTTCTAAAAATTATAAAACTGATGATTTTTTACGTGAAATATCAGAATTGTCTAAAAAATGGTGTAATCGTTCTAGTTTTGACAATTTTTTTGAATCAATTGTTCCGTCTTTTTTTGCTTCTGGAAATTGGAATATTTTTTATGATATTTATACAATTTTAGACGGTTATGCTTCTGACGAAATTGTTTCTCAATACGCTTATATTTACGCAAGATTGTGCCAGGAAAAACTCGCTCAAGGAAGTATTGAAGATATAAATCAAGCATTTTTACGAGCAACAAAAAGTGGAACTTCAAATTATTACAAAATTCTTTCTGCGTACAAACTTTCTCTTTCGCAAAATGATTTTGAAAAACTTGTAAGCGATTCATCAATCTATAAAACTGAGATAATTGATAATGAGGCTGAAATTTTTCTAAAAGGATTTGCAAATTTCGGATTTCCTCAAAACATTTACGAAAATTATATCAATCTTTATAAAAAAGGAATTTCAAAAGAAACTTCTATTTTTCTTGCAAATTTCTTAAAAGATTGTGCAAAAAATGATGAAAAATATTATCCTCAAAGTTTAAGGATCGCTTCTCGTGCGGCTTTATATTCACCATTTACTAAAGAAGAATTAAAATTACTTTATCCACAAAATTTTAAAGATTTTGTAGATGAATCTTCTAAAAAATATGATTTGAATCCGTCCATTATGTATGCACTAATTCGTAGTGAAAGTTTTTTTGATTCTCAAATTGAAAGTTACGCTGGTGCAATTGGTTTAACACAATTAATGGAAACAACCGGAAAAGAAATGGCTGGACGATTAAAAATTTCAGATTTTGATTTAAAAGATTCAAAAATAAATATTGAATTTGGAACATATTATCTAAATCATCTTTACGGACGCACAAATAATTCCATTTTGCAAGCATTTTTTGCCTATAATGCAGGACTTTCTAGAGTTAGAAGATGGCTTCAAGGTTCTCTTTATGAATTTGGCAAAAAAGATTCCATACCAGAAGATTTATTTTTGGAAACCGTACCATTTTCAGAAACTAGAGAATATGGTAGAAAATTAATTTCTGCTGTCGTAATGTATGATTTTTTGTATAATGATAAAAATTTTACTGATTCAATTCAGTTATTATTAAAGTAGGTGTTTTTATGGAAGGACCTTTAGCAAATCTTTTGCCACAAATTATGCATTTTACAAAATTGCAGGCTGGTCAGTTGGTTCTAATTTTAGGAATTATTATGTTTGTTGGAGCTCTTGGTGGATGGCTTTTTCAAAAACTGAAAATTCCACAAGTTGTTGGTTACATTGTTATTGGAATTTTAATTGGTTCATCAGGTTTTCATATTCTAGAACCAAATGTAATTTCTGCACTAGACCCAATTAGTACAATTTCGCTTTCATTTATCGGATTTTTAGTCGGTGGTGAATTAAAAATAAAAACAATAAAAAAATATGGAAAACAATTTGTAAGTATTCTTCTTTTTGAAGCAATTACACCAGCATTTGTCGTTGGTGGAGTTGTAACTTTAGTTGTTTGGTTTGTTACAAAAGATATTATTCATGCCGTTTCTTTAGGATTAATTTTAGGTGCAATTTGTTCTGCAACCGCTCCAGCAGCAACAACTGATGTTTTAGTTGAATACAGAACAAAAGGTCCATTAACAACAACTGTTTATGGAATTGTTGCGATGGATGATGCTGTTGCTCTAATTCTTTATTCAATTGCTTCTTCAATTGTAACTCCTTTAATTGGAGGAAACAGCCTTTCTTTTGGAGTTCAACTTTTAAACATTGCAAAAGATATTTTTGGTTCAATTTTAGTTGGTGGATTAATAGGATTTTTGTTAAAATTTATCACAAGTAAAATTCTTGATAAAGAAGGAAGAGTTTTAACTTTTGCTATCGGATGTCTTTTCTTGAGTACAGGAATTTGTACAGTTTTAAATTTAGATAATATTCTTGCGGCAATGAGTTTAGGTTTTGTTATGGTGAATTTTGCATCTCCAAAAGCAAAAAAAATCTTTACTATCGTGCAAAAATATACTCCACCAATTTACGTTCTTTTCTTCGTTTTAGTTGGGGCAAAACTAAATATTTGGATTATCACACCTTTTTTGGGAATTCTCGCAATTCTTTATGTTCTTGGAAGAACAATCGGAAAATCAATTGGAGCATCTTTTGGAGCATGGCTTACAAAAGCACCAAAAACTGTTCAAAAATATCTGCCTTACTGCCTTTTAAGTCAAGCTGGAGTTGCTATCGGACTTTCTATTGCCGCTGGAAATGATTATGCAGACTCAATCGGTCCTGAAATTTTGTTAATCATAACGGCAACAACTTTTATAGTTCAACTTCTCGGACCTATTTGTGTAAAAGTTGGAGTTACAAAAGCTGGTGAATGTGGCTTAAACGTAACCGCAGAAGATATAAAAAATAATGCTCGTGTTACAGATGTTATGTGGGGAACAGAAAAAATTTGCAATTATGATTCTCCAGCTATCGTTCTAGAAACAGAAAAACTTTATTCTATATTAAATTCATTTAGTCGCACAAAATACTTAAATTACGTTGTAAAAAATTCTCAAGGAAAACTTGTTGGTTATATAAGTCTTGACCATCTAAAAGAAATTATGCAAATTGGCGATTTTGCAGAAACAATGCTCGCAATGGACGTTATGGATAAACCAACTGTTACAGTAAAACCTTCTACAACTTTACCAGATGCCTACGCACTTTTTGAAAAATATGATGTGGATGCCTTGCCAATTGTAGATTTAGAAGATGATGCTTTAGGGATTTTGGAGAAAAGTACAGTCGATCACTATTTGCACATGAAATTAATAGAATTAAACAGAAAATTAGACGAATTAGATAATTAAATTGTAAGTTTATGTTTTTTTTAGTAAATTATTAATTGTAGAAATATAAAAAATTATGGAGAATTTTATGGTTGATAAAAAGATTGAAGACACAATCAAAGAAGCCTTAGATATGTTTCGTCCACAATTACAAGCTGATGGTGGAGATATAGAATATGTAGGAATTGATGATGAAATGAAAGTTCATCTTAATCTTACAGGTGCTTGCGGAAATTGTCCAATGGCTATAATGGATTTAAAAATGGGAATTGAACGTTATCTTATGGATGCTTGTCCAGAAATAAAAGAAGTTGTTCAAGATAATGCAAAAAGTTTTGATGAATTGGAGTTCTAAATGATTATTTCTAAAGATAAATGGGTTTCTATAAACTACACTTTAACAAATGATAATGGAGAAATAATTGATTCTTCTTTAGAAAGAGAACCTTTAGGATATATTCATGGAAACGGATATTTAATTCCTGGTTTAGAACAAGAACTTGAAGGAAAAACTGTTGGTGATAAATTTAAAGCAATTATAGAACCTCAAAATGCTTACGGAATTTATGATGATAAACTAGTTTTTGAATTAGATAAAAATCAATTTGATCAAAGTGCTGGTTTAGAAATAGGAATGCAATTTCAAGCAATGACTCCAGAAGGTCCTGCAATTGTTAGAATTATCAAAATTGATGGCGATAAAGTTACAATTGATGCAAATCATGAACTTGCTGGAAAAACATTAACTTTTGATGTTGAAGTTATGGAAGTTCGAGAACCAACTGAAGAAGAATTAAATCCAACTTGTGGCTGCGGATGCGGTGGAAATTGTGGAAATTCTTGCGGTGGTGATTGCGGCGGAAACTGTGGCGGTTGTAATTCTTAGATTTATAATCACAAATTAGATAAAATATAGAAGGATTTATGTTGTATTTAGGAATTGTTCTTTGCTTTCTCCCAGTGATAATTTGTTTTTTCGTTTGCACATTTGCATTTAAAATAAAAATTTCTCATCAATTTTTGGCAATTTTATTCGGATTAATTGCAATTGTTCCAATTTCCTTAATACAATATCTTTTACCACAAAATATTTTTTTAAACCAATATCAAATCTTAAAAATATTTTTAAAATCACTAATTTTCTACGGACTAATAGAAGAAACTTTAAAAATGTTTTTGATTTTACCTCTTCCGCACAAAAATTATTCACCATTAAATTTTTTAATGATTTCATTTTTATTTGGAGCGGCTTCCGGAAGTTTTGAATCAACAGTTTATTTTATAGATCAATTCCAATTATCAAATTTGTATGGCGGAGAACCAATTTATAATATTATCGCTTTACGAACTTTTTCTTCAGATATAATTCATATCACTTGTGCTGGTTTGTGCGGACTGTTTGTTTATTCAATTCGTAGTAAGAATAAAAAAATTTCTATTTTATTTACAGCAATTTTACTTCATGGACTTTATGATTTTTTTGTAGGATTCACAAATAATTTAAAATGGTTTGCCATAATTGTAATTCTTCTTGCAATTGTAGAATGTCGAGTAAAATATACTTCTTTAAGAAAAAATAATGAATAACAAGACTAATGAAAGATAAATTAAATTTTAGAATTGCTACAGAAAATGATGCAAAAAAGCTTTTAGAAATTTATTCACCATATATAGAAAAAACTGCCATCACTTTTGAATATGAAATTCCTTCTCTAGAAGATTTTCAAAATCGGATTAAAAATACATTAAAAAAATATCCTTATATTGTTGCCTTAATTGATGAAAAAATTGTTGGATACGCTTATGCGTCATCTTTTAAAAATAGAAGTGCTTATGATTGGTCTGTAGAAACTTCTATTTATATTGATGAAAAATTTCATGGACAAGGAATTGGAAAAAATCTTTTATTAAAATTAGAAGAAATCTTAAAAAAACAAAATATCTTAAACGTAAACGCTTGCATCGCATTTACAGAAAACGAAGATGAATTTTTAACAAATACTTCTGCAAAATTTCATAAAAAACTGGGTTATAATTTAGTTGGAACATTTCACAAATGCGGTTACAAATTTAATCGCTGGTATGATATGATTTGGATGGAAAAAATGATTGGACCTCATTTAGAAAATCAAAATCCTATAATTCCATTTTCTCCAGAAATGTTGTAATTTCAAAATTATTTTCTTAATCTTTCTATTAAATAAGGAAGAACTTTTTCAAATTTCACACCATACCAATGGTCTTTATCATTTTTTGTAATTTTTAACGCTTCAACAACAACATCAGCAGCTAACGACGCTGATTCAAACAAAGATTTTCCATTCATTAAAGAACCAGCAATAACGCTGGCAAATAAATCACCTGTTCCGTGAGAATTATTTGGTTGTTTTTCGTTAAAATAATATTGAATAGATTTTCCATCAAAAACTGCAATTCCTAGTTTATTTTTATCAAAACTTACACCAGTTAAAATCACATTTTTACTTCCAATTTCAAAAAGACCTTTTAAAACCTGTTCAATATATTTTTCATCATAATTTTCAGAAAGATATGGAATTCCCAAAATAAAAGCTGCTTCGGTCATATTTGGCATAATAACATCTGCACATTGACATAGTTTTTTTATTTCATTAGGAAAATTATCATCAAAACCTGCGTAAAGTTTTCCATTATCAGCCATAACTGGATCTACAATTTTTATTGCATTTTCTCTAGCGGTTTTCGTCATAATTTCAAGAATATATGGAATTTGCTTTTTGTTTACATATCCTGTGTAGAATGCATCAAAAGTGATATTTTCTTTCTGCCATTGTTTTAAAATTTTTGGCATATCATCTGTTAAATCTCTGAAAGTCCAACCAGAAAAACCTTTTGCTGTATGATTTGATAAAATTGAACTTGGCAGAACCGAAGTTTCTATTCCACACGCAGAAATTACAGGCAACGCGATTGTCAAAGAACATTGTCCAACGCAAGAAATATCTTGAATAGTTAATAATCTTTTATCCATAATGTAATGTATAATATAATAAAATATGAGTTTATACATCTTAATTCTTTTGACAATTTGTATATTTTTTTCAGTTATTTGCTCAATTCAAGATATAAAAGAAAAATCTGTAAATAATATCCTTTTAGTTTTCGCAAATCTTTCTGTTCTACTCTGTCGTTTTATTTTTGATTTTAAAAATATTTGGATTTATTTACTTTCTGCTTTTATTTCCGGAAGTTTTTATTTTTTAGTTCGAAAATTTTCAAAAAATAAATTAGGTTTTGCAGATGTGATTTTTGGAATTTTCCAAGGATTTTTTGTTCCTTTTTCAAAATTTTATATCTGCATTTTTATAGAACTTTTTTTAGTTCTTCCATTCTTTTTTATTTTGAGGAAAGATAAAAAAATCCCTTTCATTCCATTTATGTCATTTTCTCTTATTCTTGTTTTTTTTATAAATTTTAAATAGATTTTTTTTACTACTTGATAAAAGGAAAAAAAACAAAATAAATTTTATACAAAAAAAATAAAGGATTAAATTTTATGACGCAGGAAGAACGAAGAAAATATCTGATTGAATATCTTTTGAATGAAGACGAACGTCTTTCTACGCAGCAAATTCCGTCTGCGAAAACTGAGCAGGAAATTTTGCTTCGCTCGCTGATGAACATCCGTCCGCCAAAAACGGTCAGTGCGGAATTTTTAAAAATTCAGGACGAATATCTGAAGCAAAGAAATTCTGAGCGCGGAATCATTGTCGTTGAAACTCTTCAGCCTGTCGCCTCTGATCCGCGTCTTTTTATCTGGCAGGGCGACATCACAACGCTGAAATGCGATGCGATTGTAAACGCCTGCAACTCGCAGATGCTCGGCTGTTTTGCCCCGATGCATCTTTGCATAGACAACGCAATCCACACTTATGCCGGCGTTCAGCTTCGCCTCAAAATGAATGAAATTATGACGGCGCAGGGACACGAGGAAGAAACCGGTCGCGCAAAAATCACTTCCGGATTTAATCTTCCGGCAAAATACGTTCTTCACACGGTCGGCCCGATTGTTTACGGCAAAGTCACAAAAAAAGATGAATTTTTTCTGGCCCGCTGCTACAAGGAATGTCTAAAGCTCGCCTCGGAAAACGATGTTCACTCAATTGCGTTCTGCTGCCTTTCAACCGGCGTTTTCTGTTTTCCAAAGCAACGCGCGGCGGAAATTGCCGTTCAGACCGTAAAAAAATTTCTTTCAGAAAATCCAACCTCGCCAGTAAAAAAAGTTGTGTTCAACGTGTTCAAGGATGATGATTTAAAAATTTACAAAAATCTTCTATGCTCTTAAGTTATATAAAATTTTATGTCGTACAGCAATTTGCCTTTGTATATTTTCCGCTTTTTATGATATACTAAAAGAATGCTATTGACAAATAAATCGGACGAAAATAAACTCAACTACTCAACTACTCAACTACTCAACTACTCAACTACTCAACTACTCTAGGCATATTCTCAAAAAAATTAATATATCAATTCAAAGGCACAAAGGCTTGCTTTTTAAATGGCGGTCTTTGTGCTTTTTTATTTTAAATTCTATTAAAGAGGAGTTTTTCCATGAAAAAACACAAATTTTTTGCAGTTTTTACCGCAGCCTTGCTTGTATTCACAGTTTTTGGATGCAAGCAGAATGATGACAGCAATCCAGAAAAATGCACGCTGACTTACGACTCAAACGGCGGCTCAGGCGAGATGAAGAGCACGACAGGCGATGAAGGAAGTGAAATCACGCTTACAGCATACGCATTTACCAAAACCGGCTATACTTTTTCAGAATGGACCACAAAGGCGGACGGCAACGGTGATAAATATGCAGATAAAGAGAAAATCAAACTGACCGCAAACACGACGCTTTATGCACAATGGACAGCGAATAATTACACGGTAAAGTTTGATGCAAACGGCGGAATTAACGATGCTCCGGCTGATATTCAGGCAACTTATGACAAAGAGTTTGAATTACCGGAAAATACATTTGAAAAAATCGGTTACAACTTTGCTGGATGGAATACAAAAGCGGACGGCAAAGGAACAAATTATGAAGCAAATACAAAAGTAAAAAATCTCACAGAAGAGAATAATGCGATCGTACCTTTGTATGCGAAATGGACTGAAAGAGGGGATCACAACATAGTTTATAAACTGAACGGCGGAAATCATATTGATACATCGATAACATCATTCAAAGAAACAGAAGATGTAACGCTCGGAACGGCAGAGAAAATCGGCTACACATTCGGCGGATGGTACGAAGCGGAAGATTTTAGCGGAACTGCGGTTACAAGCTGGAAATCAGGCGAAAAAACTGAAGACGTAACGCTTTATGCAAAATGGGATGCAAATACTTATAAAGTAAAATTTGATAAAAATGCGGACGATGCAACCGGTGAGGCTCCGGAAGAAATTAAAGCAACTTATGATAAAGAGTTTGCACTGCCGGAAAATACATTTACAAAAATCGGTTACAACTTTGCTGGATGGAATACAAAAACGGACGGCAAAGGAACAAATTATAAAGCAAATGCAAACGCAAGAAATCTTACAGAAGAGAATAATGCAACTGTAACTTTGTATGCAAAATGGGAAGCAATTAATTATACAATCACTTACGAACTTGACGGCGGAACGAATGCAGCCGACAATCCTGCAAGCTACACAATTGAAGATTCAATAACGCTGAAATTACCGACAAAAGACGGTTATACTTTTGACGGATGGTATGAAGCGGAGGATTTTAGCGGAACTGCGGTTACAAGCTGGAAAGCTGGTGAAAAAACAGAAGACTTAACGCTTTACGCAAAGTGGACAGCAAATACTTACACAGCAAAATTTGACGCAAACAGCGGTTCAGATGACGCTCCGGCGGAAATTCAAGCAACTTACGATGTTGAATTTGAATTACCGAAAAATTCTTTTACAAAAATCGGTTACAACTTTGCCGGTTGGAACACAAAAGCGGACGGCAGCGGAAAAGATTATGAAGCCAAAGCAAACGTGAAAAATCTCACAACTGAAAACGGTGCGACCGTAACTTTGTATGCAAAATGGGAAGCAATTAATTATACAATCACTTACGAACTTGACAGCGGAACGAATGTAGCCGATAATCCTGCAAGCTACACAATTGAAGATTCAATAACATTGAAAGACCCAACAAAAGCCGGTTTTACATTTGAAGGATGGTACACCGACAATAGTTTTACAGAGGAAAGTAAAGTTACTGAAATAAAAAAAGGTTCAATCGGTGTAATGACACTTTATGCAAAATGGACAGCAAATAATTACACAGTAAATTTTGACGCAAACGGCGGAGCAGGCAGCATGACTGCACAAACTTTCACTTATGGAATGTCACAAGCCTTGAGAGAAAATACATTTACCAGAACCGGTTATGATTTTGTTGGCTGGGCAACAAGTGCAAATGGAAACGTTACTTACAAAGATAGTCAAGATTATTCAATAGGTGCAGAAAATGTAACGTTGTATGCAATATGGCGAGATATAATCAGTTTTAAGAAAATTCAAACTGTTTCAATCACAGGAAGCGAAACTTGGACACCGGATTCAAAAGTATTTATAAGCGAACGTGTGCTTGATATAAAAGCCTTTTGGATGAGCGACCACGAGGTAACACGCGGAGAATGGAAAAACGTAATGAATTCCCTTCCAGACAATATGGCACCTGCTGATGGAAATGCGGACAACAATCCTGTAAATTACGTAAACTGGTACGATGCTATTGTCTACTGCAACAAGCGTTCTATAAAGGAAGGCTTGACACCGTGCTACACAATAAACGGCTTTACAAATCCAGACGATTGGGGAGATGTACCACCGATGGGGACAAGCAATTACACATGGAATGCAGCAATCTGTGACTTTGAAGCGACCGGCTATCGTCTGCCTACAGAAGCAGAATGGGAATGGGCTGCACGCAGCGAAGAAAACTACACTTACGCCGGAAGCAACGATAAAAATGAAGTTGCGTGGTATTCCAGCAATTCAAGCTATAAGACGCATGAGGTAAAAACAAAGAAGTCAAACTACTACGAACTTTATGACATGAGTGGCAATGTTAATGAATGGTGTTGGGACTGGTATAGTAGCAGTATATCAACCGATACGCCCATAACAGGTGTGTCGTATTGGAAGCCGAGGCGCTGCATTCGTGGTGGCTGCTTTTTAAGTGGAGGCATGCACTTAGAAGATATTGCTTACAGGCTCGCGGATCACCTAGGCAACCGGCTGGAAACCATTGGCTTCCGTGTTGTGCGAACGGCAGAAGAGTAATATAGCGTAACCTAATTCCATAATGAAGCAGAGCCAAGCCTCTGCTTCATTTTTAAAATCTGTTTCACGCCTTTACAACTCTGCCCACACACAATCCGGCGTAGACTGCGGCAAGTCCGCCAATCAGGCTCAGGGCAATGTAAAGCGCCGCGAGCAAAGGAGTTCCGCGTTGTGCAAGCTGGCTTGTTTCAAGGGCAAACGACGAAAATGTTGTGAATCCGCCGCAAATTCCGGTTTTCAGGAACAAAACGAGTTTGGGATTCCATTCTTTTTTTATTCCGGCAGCGACCACAAGTCCAATCACGAACGAGCCGGCAATATTGACTAGCAGCGTTTTGAAAGGAAATCCGTTCTGCGCGCCAAGCGGCACCAGCCCCACTAAATATCGCAACACCGCGCCCACAAATCCTCCAAGTCCGACAATCATGCAGTTAATCATTTTTTTCTCCCATGTTTTATGACTTAGCATACTAAAGAATAGAGCAAAAGTACAAGAGTTTCCTCTAGTTTGATTTTATCACTTCCTACTATTCTAATTTTTCACTATAATATTCTATTATGAGTAACAATAATTTTTCAGAAAACAAAAATCCTTTGCTTTGCCATTGGGCAGATTTGATGGCAGACAAAATTATCCGCGAAAAAGGCGATTTAGATTCATATACTTGTGCTTCCGGAATTACACCTTCAGGAACTGTTCATCTTGGAAATTTCCGCGAAATAATTACTGTAGATTTAGTCGTTCGAGCTTTGCGAGATCGTGGTAAAAATGTACGTTTTATTTATTCTTGGGACGATTATGATGTTTTTAGAAAAGTTCCTGCAAATATGCCTAATCCTGAAATTCTAGAAAAATATCTTCGTTATCCAATTACCATGGTTCCAGATACAACAAATCGTGATGAAAATTACGCTCGCCATCACGAAGTTGATATTGAAATGCAATTGCCAAGAGTTGGAATCCATCCTGAATTTTTGTATCAGGCAAGCCGATATAGAGCAAATCGTTACACAGAAGGTATGAAAAAGGCTCTTCAAGGTCGAGAAGAAATCAAAAAATGTTTGAATGAATATCGCGATGACCAGCACAAAATGAAAGATTCTGATATTTATTGGCCAGTTTCAATTTTCTGTGGAAAATGTAACAAAGATACAACAGAAATTACTGATTACGATGGCGAATATGGACTTTCTTACAAATGCGAATGTGGAAATTGCGAAAAAATAGATTTAAAAACTTTTAAAGGTGCAAAACTTGGATGGCGTGTTGATTGGCCAATGCGTTGGAATGAAGAAAAAGTTGTTTTTGAACCAGGCGGAAAAGACCATATTAGTCCAGGTGGTTCTTACGATACAGCAAAACTTGTTTCAAAACGAATTTATAATTGGGATGCTCCTGTTACAATGCGTTACGATTTTGTAAATTTAAAAGGCGTTCCAGGAAAAATGTCTTCTTCAAAAGGAAAAGTTATTGCTTTGCCAGATGCTTTAGATATTTATCAAGCGGAAGTTTTACGTTATCTTTTTGCAGGAACTCGTCCAAACACAGAATTTGCAATTTCTTTTGATATGGATGTTTTAAAAGTTTATGAAGATTATGACAAAACAGAAAGAATTGTTTACGGAATAGATAAAGCAAAAAATGATGACCAATTCAACAAAGAAAAACGAATTTATATGCTTTCTCAAATTGATGGTAAAATTCCAGAAACAATGCCTTATCAAATCACTTTTAGACTTCTTACAACTCTACTCCAAACTTATGATTTTGATTATGACAGAGTTATTGCATCTTTAGGTGATGTAAAACCTGAACAGGAAGAAAGATTAAGAAGACGTATGGCTTGTGCTGATTTTTGGATTAAACATTCCGCTCCAGATTGTGCTTCTGAATTCTGTTTTTCTATTCGTCACGATGGTTCAAAAGCAGATTTACAAGGTGATATGCTCACAGCAATCAAACGAGTTAGAGATGAAGTTGTTCCAAATGTTGGTTCTTACAAAATGGATAAAGAATGTCAGCAAGCAATGTATGATATTGCAACAGAACTTGGAATTGATGCAAAACAACTTTTTACAGCAATGTATCAAGCGTTAATTGGAAAAGACCAAGGTCCTCGTCTTGCAAATTTTATGAAAATTATTGGTAAAGATGAACTTACTAAAATTTTAAGTGTTTATTAGTTTTTATCAAAAATGATGAGCAAAATCATCACAAAATATGGCATTGACAGCAAAACTGAATTTGGAATTTGAGAAATAAAATTTTGAAGATTACTGGAAAAATAATCTGCAGCACAAAAAATCAAAACTGCTAGACAAATTTTCCAGGATTTTTTCTTCCCAAGATAAACTGCTGCCAATGCCATCCATCCTCTTCCGCTAGAAATATTTGGTACAAAAGAGAAAACTCTCATTATTAAAAAACAACCTGCAATTGAAGAATACGCTCCTGCAATTCCCCAAGATAAAGTTTTATAAATCCAAATCTTTCCACCTTTTGCTGTTAAAACTTCTGAATCATAACCAGAAACTCTCAAAAAAAGTCCTTGCCGTGTAAAAAAAAGAAACCAAATTCCAAATAAAACTAATAAAACAGTGATTAAAATTATTGAAAACTGAACAGATTTTATTTTATTTAATGCAAAATTAAATTCTTCGCTTACTAAAACGCCTCTTGTTCCAAAAATCTTTACAGAAAAAAAACTTGTTAAAAACGAAAATAAAAGATTGATTGCAATTCCCGCAATAAAAATATTTGCTTTAAATTTGTAAATCATCATATAAAAAACACAAGAAATGATAAAACACACTAAACAAGAAATTATCATTCCTAAATAAATATTTTTCGTCCAAAAGGTAAATGTATACGCTAAAAATCCTCCAAAACAGATAATTCCTTCTAAAAATAAAGCAAGAACTCCTGCAAATTCAGAAAAAAGTGCTCCAATTGAAGTTAATAAAAGAGGACAAGAAGAACTTAAAATATTAAAAATCATAATTTTTCATCCTATTTTTTAATTTTGTAGAAAAAATAAACGGTATTGAAAAGAAAAATAAAATTAAAGATTGAATTAATGAACTTAAATCAAAACCGGAATTATGAAAAATTGCATATCTGTCGGCAAAAATTTTTATAAATCCCATTGTTATTCCACCAAAAATTACAAACAAAGGATTTGAATTTGCAATTAAAGAAGCACAAAGTCCATTCCAGCCAATTCCAGAATAAAAGCCACTATGACAAGTGTAATAAGTTCCAATCACCGCAAAAAAACCACAAATTCCATGCATTCCACCAGAAATTATTGCAGAAACATAATCAATTTTTTTTGTATTATATCCACAATATTTTCCAAATTTAGAAGAAATTCCGTAAATACATAATTGACGACCAAAATCTGTTTTATAAATAAAATAAAATCCCAAAAAACAAAGAAATATTGAAAATAAAAAACTTCCGTTAAGATTAGATGGTTCCAAAATGCTTTTTAATCTGAAAGATTCGTTTATAAATTCTGTTGCTAAAAGATTTCCCGACTTTCCGCGAGCAGTTGTGCTAATCACTCCATCTAAAATTGGAATAATTGATGCCGAAATTAAAAATGATGTAAATAAAAAATCTGCATTTTTATAACGCTGCAAAAGTGCAGAAAAAAAAGAAAGAATTGAACTGACTAAAAAAGAAGCAAAAAACGCAATCAAAAAGGCAAAAACAAAAGGAAAATCTTTCATTAAAACAAGAAGAATTCCAGAAACAACTCCTCCAGCGTAAACTTGTCCTTCACCGCCTAAATTAAAACGACCGCTTTTTATTATGATTGCATCGCCAAGTCCACAAAAAATGTACAAAGAAGCAAGATTTAATGCTGAACCAAAATAATATAAATTCATTTTTCTGCCTCCAAAATTATAATTTTTTTCCCATTTTTGCAAAAATTTTCTAATTTTTTAAAAAGATTTTTACAAGATAAAAAATCTAATCCTTGCCAAGGTTCGCATAAAATCATTTTTTCTGGTGATTGAGAAAGTTCTCTCTCGAGAATGATTTTTTGTAACATTCCGCCAGAAAGTGAACTTGCTTTTTCTTCAGGTTTTATATTGACATTTGCATTTTTTAAAAGATTTTTACAAAATTCCAAAAGTTCTTTTTTACTTAAACCTGTTTTTAACGCTGTACAGATTTGGAAAACTGAAAGATTTGGATTTGAACCAATAAAAGTTCTATCTGAAGGAATTATTCCAACAAATTTTCCATCAGAAGTTTTTCGCACTGATAATTCTTGTTCTTTTTTCATAAAATCTATGGAATTTTTTGCTTTTATTAAAGTAACATTTTTATTTTTTAATAATAAATTTTGTAAATCTAAAAAATTTTCAACTTTAATTCCATCATACAAATATTTTAAAATTTCTTTTTCACTCATTTTTTCAGATTTTTCATTACAAACAACAATTCCGTCTCGCAAAAGAATTATTGAATCTGTTTTTGTTAATGCTTCATTTATAAAATGTGTGATGATTAAAATTGTCGTTCCAGTTTTTTTAAGTTCTTTCAAAAAATCAAAAAGTTTTAAAATCTGTTCTTCATCCAGCAATGCCGACGGTTCGTCTAAAATCAAAAATTTTGGTGATTTTAAAATAGAACCAATTAAAGAAACAAAAAATCTTTCTCCTAAAAAAAGTTCTTTTACTAAAGTTGAAAATTTTCTTTTTGGCAAAAAAAACGATAAAAGTTCTTCTGCTTTTTTTAAATCAATTTTTTTTGCTCCAAGTAAAAAATTTTCTTTTATAGAAATATCTTCACATAAAAGAGGACGCTGATGAATGCACAAAATTCCAGAATTTATTGCATCTTTTGGAGAATGAAATTTTTTTTGAACAGAATCTACAAAAATTGTTCCAGAATCTGCTTTTTTATCTCCGCAAATAATTCCTGCCAAAGTAGATTTTCCTGCACCGTTTTCTCCAAGTAAAGAATAAATTTTTCCGTTTTCAAAATTTATGCAAACATCAGAAAGAACTTTTTTATAAGAATATTTTAAAGCGATATTATTTAATTGTAACATTTCCTGTTTTTATATCTTCCAAAAGTTTTGACATTTTTGTTCTATTTTCTTCACTTACAGTTGCAATATAATTTGGAGAATCTTCTATAAAGTTAACGTATCCTTCTTTTATTCCAACCATAGAAGAAGTTCCCCAGGGAGTTTTTCCGCTTAAATATTCATCTGTAATTTCTTTTGCCATTTTTTTCTGTTCCATTGTTGAACTAGAAATAATTGTTCCTGGAGCTTTATCAAATCCATCATCATCAAACCACGTAATATAAATTTTATTTTCTACAGCTGATTGAATAACGCCTTGAGAAGCACCTCCACAGATTGGAAGAATAACATCAACTCCATTTTTTATAACAGACTTTGCAAGTTCAGCACCTTTTGTTGCATCGTACCAATTTCCAACAACTCGAAATTCGACTTTAGAATTTTCATTTGCAGATTTTGCACCTTTTTCAAAATAAGGATAGATTATTTCATTCATAACTGGATATTCTTGAGCGGCAATCAACGCTAATTTATGAGATTTTGAAACTAATCCACCTATAAAACCGGTTACATAAGATTGTTCATATTGATTGTAACAAACAGTCCGGATATTTGAATTTCCTTCTAAATTTGCGTCAAGAAAAATAAATTTTTGAGTAGGAAATTTTTTCAGAATTTCTAACGCTAATTCTGGAAGTGATGGATTTGAAGAAATGATGACATCATATTTATTTGTTGCAACTAAAGAAGTTAATTGACCAAGCCATTCAGATTGATTTGTTCCTGCTTCCATAACAAAAAGTTCAACAGGATTTTCATTTTTAGAATTATATTCTTTTACACTTTCTTCAACTCCATTTTTAAGCATTGCATAAACTGGACTATTATCAACAATTCCCGGAATAAAAAGTGCAATCGCCTTATTTTCTAGTTTTTTAGAACATCCATTAAAAAAAAATAAACTTGTGAGAATTAAAATAAAAAATATTTTTTTCATACAGTAAAAATAGTTTTATATAAAACTATTGTCAAGATGATTGCATAAAATTTTGTTGAATTCGTTCTAGAAAATTTAAGAATTCCATTTTTTCATCTTCAGAAAAACCATTATAAAAAGTTTGCATTAATTCTTTTGAAATTTTTTCGGTTATTTTTTGATATTGCATTCCTTTTGGAGTAAGAAAAATCATTTTTTGACGTTTATCATTTCCTACAGAATTTTCATCAACATAACCTTGATTTTTTAATTTTCTAACAAGAACCGTCGTCGTAGATTTATCCCGATTAATTTTTTTTGCAAGTTCTCCCATCGTCATTTGAGAATTTGTACTAAGTTGAAAAAGAATATTTCCATGCGAAGAAGCAAAATCATCAAAACCTTGAGTTTTTAATTCTTTCTGCAAAAAATCTACAGTAATTGCGTGAATATGAGAAACAAAAGAAATACTTGAATTTATGTCCATATTTACTATTTTATCATATTTATATTGTTTTTTATGCTTTAACTTGTTAAATTTAAATTATGTATGGATTTTTACTAAAAAAAAGTTTTTGTGATGGTTGGGACAATCTTCTTTCTGTAATTATTACAAATGTAATAATTTTATTTGTTTCAATGGGATGCTTTTTGCTTTTTTCATTGACCGTAAAATTGAACAGTTCACTTTTAATGTGTGCTTGTATTCTTCTTACTTGTGTTATTATTTCAATTTTAGTTTTTGCTTATGGTGATATTTCTGCAGAAATAGCGAATTTTAACGGAATAAGAATTTTAGATTATTTTAAGGCAATTCCTTCTTCATTAAAAGATGGTTCTTTATTTGGTTTGATGATTGGCGGAATTGGAATTCTTTCTTTTTTCTGTTTTGATTATTATTTTTTACAGATGAAATCTTTGTTTGGTATTTTTCTTGGTGGAATGATTCTTTGGTTAGATATATTTTTATTTTTAACTTTGCAATGGTTTTTACCAATCCGTTCATTAATGCACAACAATTTTAGAAAATGCTTTAAAAAATCATTAATCATCTTTTTTGACAATACAGGATTTTCAATTTTAGTAGGACTTTATAATCTTTTGTGTTTTGCAATTTCTATTTTTTGCGTAGGACTCATTCCAGCTTGGGCAGGAACGCTTATAAATAATACAAATGCTTTAAGAATTCGTTTATACAAATATGATTATCTTGATGAACATCCAGAATTAAAAACTAAAAAAGAACGAAAAAAAATTCCTTGGGAAGAACTTATTTATGACGATAGAGAAACTTTAGGTCCACGAAAATTAAAAAGTTTCCTTTTTCCTTGGAAAGAAGATGCAAAATAATTTCTTATGATTTTCAAAAATGATTTTAAAAAAGTGCAAATTGTAAGTAATATTAAAATTATTTTACAGTCTGCACTTTTTTTTAACAGGATTAATTATCTTGTAATTGTTGTAGTAATATTACAACTCACTGTAGTTGTTCCTTTGCGAGCGGTAAACATTACATTGTAAATACCAGTTGATAGATTATCTAAAGGCATAGTGAATGTAGTACCAACATCTACTTCTACATCTTTTTCACTTGCTGCAAAGAGAGTTTTTCCACCTTTCGAAACTGTAAAGTTTACAATATCATAAGCAAAACCTGCAATGTTAGTTCCTGAAGCATTTTTTATTCCTGTTGGTGTGATTTTCCATTCAATTTCTGTTTCAGTTGTAACATCAATTGTAGTTGTTTTTGATGTAAGTGCATTTGAGCCTACAGAAATCCATTCAGGTTTTATTTCATAAGAAGTCTTATCAAAAATTTCTACACTTGCATCTGTTTCATAGTTACCATACAAATCAAGATTTTTATAGTCAGTATAATTTGGATTAGCAGCTAAATCATATTTTGTGTTATCACCAGTTTCCCAAGAAGTCCAATTATATTTTGTATTTGTATCTGGTTCATACACAAGAGTGATTGTAGTTCCTTCTGGTTGTATAATTGCATTTCCAGTTGTTGATTCCTGACAATAATATAAAACTATATCATCTGTTTTGTCTGTATAAGTTGTACCTTCTATGTCGCCATTGAATTTTCCATCTTTTAAATGATATGTAATTCTATAACGATTGATTGTATCACTTGTAAAGTTTTCTGTTCCATCTAAAGAGACATAAACATAATCAGAAACGCCAGCATCATTTACAGCACGAATTCTTGCAAAATAACGTTTTCCAAGTTCAAGACTAACTTGAACTTTTTCATTTCCAGAAAGAAGAGAACCATCTTCATATATTTCCGAAGAAGAGAATTTTGCACCGTAAGTTGTACTTTTTCCATTGTCTGTATCAACTGCACTAGTCCAACTAGTGTCATCATTTGGAATTGTTGTTGTAGCGTCTGCAAGTTCAAGTAAATCTATTTCAAAATAATTTTCATTTTTAGAAGTTCCACGCTTCCAAGTGAATTCTGCTAAATAATAGTCATTATATTTATCTTCACTGTCAGCAATATATCCAGCTTTAAAATCTGTTGGAACAGCTGGCTTTGTACCAATTACATTTGGAATTGCAACTTCATTATCTACAGTTTTTCCTGGAAGAATAATGATAACATCGCTCCAAATAAATTTTTTATTTGTTGTTGAATTTTCAAAAGTAACTTTAAATAAATATGTTCCTGGCTCTATTGTAGCAACTTCATAATTAGCAGCACTTGGAACAGATGTAGGAAAAGTAGATAAATCAGAAAATTCTTTTTTAGTTAAATCAGAAACAAGACTTCCGTCTGTAAGTTTATAAATTCCAGCAGTTGCTTTATAGTCGCCAAGAGAAATATCTCCCCAATTATCAAGATATAACTTCATAGCAACATTTGCTTCTTTTGTAAGTCCATCTGGACTAAGTGTAAATTTTGCTGTATCGCCATTTGCCATATCCATTGAAGAATGTCCAATAAGAACAGCGTTAGTTTTCATTTCAGATAAATCAGCTGGAACCGCTCCACCACCTTCAATTGCTACTAAAGTAAATTCCCAAACATTAGCATCAGCGGAAATTGCAATTGTTCCAACTGTTTTACTAGTATCTTTTCCTTTAAAAGTTACTTCTGTTGGTCCAAAAGTCTTATCACTTGTCGCAATTCCATATAAATAAAAATCCAAACCATCTGAATCAAATGAATCTGGAATAATTGTACGAGCACCACTTTTTTGAACTAAAGTTCTTTCTCCAATTGATTTTTGAGAAGAAGTAACTACATCATCATAATTTGTAATTTCAATATTTAATGTATGAGTTTTATCATCTCTCTTACTTACACTTGCATCTATAGCTCCTTGTGAACAAGAAAGTACAAATGCAACAAATCCAAAAATAGCTGCACATTTTAAAATGCGCTTAAACAAGTTTTTGTGAAAAGTCATTCTTTTCTCCCATAAAAAACATAATTATAAAAATATTTGCAACGCAAACTTTTAAACAAATTTTTATCAATCTTGATTTAATGGTTGATAAACCGACAATAAACAAGAATCTGTATATTTTTTTCCCTCCTTATCACTTACTGTTAAAATTAATCTATAAGAGCCATTTTCTAATGTAGAATTTGGTATATAACAAATAAATTCTCTTTTCTTTATTGAAAATTGAATCATATCTTCTTCCGTTGTTGTGATGATTTCCATTCCGGTAAAACCAATCTTTGTTTCTGTTACAATTTTTTTGAGTTCCCACAAATATGAACTAGCATCTGGTGGACCATATAAATTTATAGAACCATCATTTCGGACAAAATATTTATCAGCTAACATATTTTCCGCTTCAAAATTTTCATCATCTGGACTTAGTGATTTATGAGAAATTGTTCCATAAATTTCTTGCTGATATTTTGAGTTATAATCATCTAACACAGAATTTATATCCGAACATGAAAATAGAGAGAAAATTACAAAAACAAAAAAAATAATTTTAGTTATTTCCAATTTTCCCTTCTTTTTTTAAATTTATACTCGCTCCAATTCCGAAATTTACTGAAATTTTTTGAACAGAATCGTAAGTCGCTCCTACATAAGTATTTAAAAATTTCCAAGAAAAACCTAATTTTGTTCCAATATTGAATGATGGAAAAATTTTTGATGTTACACAGGAAGAGGCAATTTTTCTATTCCAAAGGAAAGAAATTCCTCCGCCAAGTAAAATTTCTGCACTTAATCCAAAATCTTTATTTTTAAAAGGTCTTACAAAAAGTCCAATAATTCCATCTAAAGTAGTTCCAAAAAAAAGAGGAGATTTTAATTGAGCGTTACTTGTTGTGTAAATATACGGAAATTCTGATTCTGGAAAACCAATAAAAGGAGAAATTTGCCCACCTAAATAAAATGGTTTTAATAAATCGTAAGATAAAACATCAACTGTAACATTTGCAGAAATTATATAAGGTTTAGAAATTGAATTTACACCTGCAAAAATATCTAAAAAAAGTCCATCTTTTGTTTGAAGTGTTCCTAAATCACTAGAAATTGTAGAACTTTCACCAATATTTTCTATTCCAAAAAGACTTTTGTGCAATTTTCTATCATTTTTTATTTGATATTCTATCTTTACCAAATTCCATCTATAAAGTCTGCCGTTTTTTGTTGTTATAAGAAGTGATTTTCCGCTTGGACTAAAAGAAATTTTTGTTGGATTATCGGATTCTTCTAATTGTATTGAATATTTTATAAAAGAAGTTTTGCAATCGTAAATATTTAATTTTTTGTCTTCTGTTGCAACTGCTAAAAATCTTCCATCAGAAGAAAATGCAATATCACTTATAAAATTTTGTGATGATTTTATACTTTTTAAGTATGGTTCTTTATCATCCTCATTTAACGAAGCAATTACTAATTCATTTAAACTTTTTGGAATACAAAAACGTTTTCCATCTTGGGTAATTCTTGGAGTAAAAAAATCATTTACAAAATAATCATAAACTGAAATTAATTTCCACTTATTATTTTCTATAAAAATAAAAAATGTTTTTCCATTGTCCGTTGAAACTAAAAGATTATTTCCGGTTTTATTAATGCTTAAAGATTTTATATTAGAATTAAATTCAAATTTTTTTTCCAAAATGATTTTTTTAGTTTCTATTAATCTAAAACCTTCGTAGAGATTTGTATTATCAAGAGGAACGAGGACAGAATATCCGTTTGCAGAAAAGGTTGCCAGTTTTGAAAGATTTTTTTCATTATCAATCATAGTTACTGGGACACCTAAATCTACGCTATAAATTATGATATTTTTGTTTTCTAGAACTGAAATAAGATATTTTCCATTTTGACTAAATTCTACAAAAATAATATTTTCTGAACCAAAATGTTCTTCTGTTTTTGAAATATTTTGATAAATTTTTTCTACAGTATCTGATAAAGAATCCCAAACTAAAACAGAATTTCCTTTTGCAGAAGTAAAAAAAGAACCATCATCATTCCAAGAAGTCTCACCAGAATAATCTGAACTATCAACAAGAATTTTTAATTCATATCCAACGTCTTGAGAAAATATTTTTTGAAATTGTAATAAAAATAGGATAAAAATGATCCCCTTGAAATTTTTCATATACTATACATTTTAAGGGGGGGGGGGACGGCTTGAACTGTGTGAACTGAACCAATCCCTCCCAACTTATATATTTATCTTATTACAAATATTTATAATCGTCAATAACTGAAAAAAAAACATATTATGTTTACTAAAATTTTCATTTTACTTAAATCTCATTAACGAGAGTCGTAATGCTTTGAACCATCATCACCACCATATATATACTGATATCCCCAATATAACTCGTTAGCATCTGTTGCAAATATAGAACATTCTCCTGGATATGCGGGAGTATCTTCTTTTAAGCCTGTCCAACCGCACGAACTGCTCAACCAATGTTTTGGTCCGTTTGTTGCAGCATCGTCTGGTATATCACCTGCAAAGAAATGTAAATACGCTGTAATATTAATATTCCAGCTGATAAAGTACCAAGTATTATTGTTATATTCATTAAGAGGTGTCATTCCACGAATTTTATCATATTCTTTTGTATTCCAAGAAAAAGGAAAATCTGCTGTACTTACTCCTCCAGAAACATCATCTCCACCGCGAACCCAACGACAATTTTTATTAATATCTGATGGAAACTTACCCAAATATTCATTTCTTTTAGTGTTATTTTCTAAAAGAATAATAATAGTTCTCATTGCAGATTCATACGTAGGAGCAGAACTTTTTCCATTTTTTTCTGCTGTTGCTTCAATAAGAATTTTATAACCTTTATTGGCTTCGAGAGTATTATCCCATTTTACATTTGTACCAATTTCTTTTTCTTCTTTTTTGTTAATTTTTCCAGAACCTGTTAAATCTTTTACACTTATTCCAAATACTGGTGGTGTAGTAATTTTTTCGGTTCCGTTTCTTGCCATAATTACTTTATTTTTTTCTTTGTCATTTTTTTCGGAATCATTTGGATAACGAGTTGAGTCATTATCTATCAATTTTAAATAATCTGGAGATTCCTCTTTTGTTCTTAAATTGATAGTTACGCCTGGAGTTTGACAGTCTACTTTATATGTTGTTGTATCATTTTGTGATATTTTTCCATTTTGAATAGTTTCGTTTATTCTGTTTACACGAATAATTGGAGTTTCTAGTCCTGGATTAGAAAGAATATATTTTGTGTTATCATTTTGGTAAATTTCTTCATTACTATTACCAATATTATTTATTACAATATTTGCTGGAATTGTAACTTCGTAGTTTGCACCTTGAACTGGCAAAATATAATCATCTTTTAAACTAATAACGAGAGTCTTTCCATCTTCTGAAACTGTTACATAATTAGAAGCCATTGAAATAGGAACTGTATCTGGTGAAATATTATGATTTTCTTCTTTGTAAATATTTTTTAAAGCCTCTACTAGAGAATAATTATCTGTATCATACTCATATTTTAATACATATTTTGTTGATAAATCTGGTTTTCCTGTTGAAGAATCCCAACCATTTGTCGTTTCTTTGTAATAATTTCTTATAATCTCTCCATATTCATTATATTGAGATTTAGTTAAAATTGCTGGAGCTTCAAATTTTTCAGTTTCGTCATCTTTTTGTTTTAGAGTTATATATCCGTTTGGTTGTTTTGTGATTTTTGAATTAAATGTAATTTTTAATTCTCGTTCTTTTCCTGTTGTTTCTTCAAGTTTTACATTTTCAACAATAGGATTTCCATTTAAAAGTTCAATATTACGCATTTTGGAAAGTTTTATGCCATCTAATTTTATATAATCTTTTACATTTTGACCTTTTTCATCTTTTATAGAATCGTTGTTACATTCAATTGCTAAAACTTCAAGTGGAGAACAATCATCTTTTTCTTGAACTGTGTATGTAAAATGAATTTCATTACTTAAATCTGTTGTAACTAAAGCGGCTCTTTTTTCAAGAGATTTTTTTTCTTTTCCATTTTCATCAAGTTCACCAAGTTTTAATTTTACATCTTGAGAAAATTTTACAGGTTTTCTAAAACGTAGATTAATATCAATCTTATCACCGCTTTTATAAATTTTTGGAGAATTTGTTGATGAAATTAAATTTAATAAATTTCCTTTATCTAAAGTAACTTGAATAACTTCTGAAATTTCAGATTCATTACCAGCATTATCTATTTGTTTTGCACAAACTTTATAATTTCCGTTTTGTGTGATTGATGATACAGGATCATTATATTCTATCCAAGAATTTCCACCATCAAAACTGTAATATCCCGTTGATGTTTCTTTTTCAAAACCGGTTATTTTTATGGAAGAAATATCATCATAATACAAACCTCCATTTGAAATTCCAGTTATATTTGGTTTTGCAGGTTTTATTGTATCAACAAAAATATTAGTACTATCAATTCCATTATGTTCAGGAGTGAAATCTTTCATAATATTTCCAGCATTATCTTTTATATTATTAGAACCACCAATAAATTCTATAAATTTAAGAGGAGTTTTTGCTGGAGTATTATCACCATCAATTATTATATATTTAAATAAAACCGTTTTTGAATCTATTTTTGTAGTTGCAGGAATTTCTGTTTCAGTTTTTCCATTATTTGAAATATTTACTTTCAATTTTAAATCACTTAGATTTGCAATTTCTACATCTTTAGTAAATTCCATTTGGAAATTTAAATCTCGTCCAGCATTGTAAGAACCACTGCCAGTAATAACTGTAATATTTTTTATACGTGGAGAGTCGTTATCTATGTAAATTTCTCGATTATCAGAAAGATTGTTTGAGTTTGGCAATTTTGAAGGATTTTCTATTTTCTTTTCATCGGAGTCATACCAGATATTTTCATTTGTTATAATAGAATTTACATTTAATTTTTCTGATATATCTTTTTCTTCAGGAGAAGAACCAACTATATATTCATATTTATGCTTCGACTCTCCTTTTCCTGAAAGATATTTCGCAATTCCATCATTATTAAGAACAAGTTTTGGGATTGTTCCACCTTTAAAAGTCATTCTTTTATTATATTCAAGAACAATTATGATTTTATCGCCATTTTTATAATTGCCAGCAGAATTTTCTGAAGTAATGCGTAACAGTTCTGGAATATTGCTAGAAATAAAGAAACTTTCGCTAACTTTTGTCGTATTTCCTCCAAAATCTGATAGACTTGCTGTTAAAGTATAAGTTGTTGAATCTATTGGCGTAAAAAGAGATGATTGCCAAGTTCCATCTTCGTTCATTGTAACAGTTTCGCCATTTGAAAGAATTATTTTTCCAATTTTTGATAAATCTTTCCACTGATTAAATGAATTATCCGACCAACTTCCTGTAAAATACAATTTATCTGTAATTTTATATTCTGAATCACGATTATATGCATCTAACTTAATAAGAGAAGTTGCACTATTAGAGAAATCATACTCTTTTTTACTATCATCTTTTGAAACGACAATCACTTTTTCTATTTTTAATATAGGAGCATCTATATCTCCCTTAAAAGTAAAGGTTTCTGTTGTAACAGCACCACTTGAATCTTCTACTCGGAAAATAAACATATAATTTTTTATGCTATCTGTATTATCAGGCTTACCAATTCCAAAACCACCATTTTCAATATCATCAAAAATACTAATTTCTTTTGAAAAAGAACCTTTCCAAAGTTTATCTTCACGTGTACCAGTTAAATTTTCTGTTAAATCGAAAAGTAAATTACCATCTTGAGAAGAATTCCACATTTCTTGTTTAGTTAAATATGATAAATAATTACTTTTGTTTTTTGCCGCAATATGAACCATTTTTATAGATTTTATTTCTGTATCATCTTGAACTTCACCTGTAATTGTAAATTTTCCATCTGAATTTCCTAACAAACAAATACTTTCATCAGAAGGACTAATTTCAATATATTCTTCGCTTGTAAGATTTTTTACAAGTGCTTTTATATTGCTAAGTTGAGGAGGATTTACATCTGAAACTCTAAAATATCTTGTTAAGGACTCGCCTACAAGTCCATTTTTATCGGTTGCTTTCGAAGTTATCCTAAAATGTTTACTTTCTCCCAATGCTTTTACAGACCAAGTTGTCCAAGTTTTTTCTTCATTACTATTTGTGAATTCTATTATTTGACTTCGATTATTATCTTTATACCAATTGTTGTTATCAAAAACTTCAAAAATAATTTCAACACTTGCTAATCCATCATCATCATACGCATAACCTAAAATATCACTACTTGGATAAACGCTAGATTGTTCATCTCCATCAACATAAACTGAATCTCCAGAAGTCATTGAAGTCCAAGGTTTATCAGCTTCATTCCAATAAATAAAAAATCCTTGAACAACACGAGAACAATTTCCAGCTTCATCGTAACTTTCTGTCACAAGTCGGAGTAAATGTTTTCCTTTTTGCACAGAAGGAGCTAAATCTTCATTTTTTACTGTTACAGAAAAATTTCGAGTTCCTTCTTCAGTTTTACTATAAACATGTGGTAAACTTAATAAATCTGGTTCATCTTCATACGATGAAATTGTTGTATCACTTTCTTCGTCAATAAAAATAATGAATTTTCCAGTTCTAGCATTTTCTGTTTGATTTATTCTTATTTCAAAATCACCATTTATAAGACTTGATATTATCAAATTATCTTCTAATTTCGCATCTTCATATTTTCCAAGAACTTCTAAATAATTTAAATTCATTGAAGGTTCAGAAACGGACGCTATTGGTTTTATATTATCTACAGTTACAGAACGTTCTACTTTACTTTTTGCACTAGAATTGCCATATCCATCAACAGTTGAAGCTGTAACAAAAACATCTTGCTGAGAAATATTATCTGGCAGTTTTACATAAATTTTCCATTCATAACATTTTTCTGTACCACTAAATGTTGCATCTGGATACTCTTGCCAATCTTTACCATTAAAAGACAGCCATTTATTATCTTTCCATCTAAATTGCAATTCTGACATATCTTTTGTTTTAACGCTAACTTCAATTTTAGAAATTTTTGTATCATCGGAAGCAATTCCTTCAATAAGTAAATCTTTTTGAACAAATGCCATATCTTTTGGAGTTATAATTTCTATTGTCGGAGGATTTTGATCTAGTGCAAATCCAAGTCCAATCTCTTTACAAGATGTAATACCAAATAAAAAAATCAATATTATAAAATTTGTTAGGATATTATTCTTTTTCATATTTTTAACCCTCTAATAATGGAAGAATCCACAAAAATATGTTGCTTGACCATAATCTGAACGTCCATAATTTTTACTATTATTCTTTTCTCTTAAAAGAACAGACCAATTTGTGCTTACAAAATCATACGAAACAAATATATTTTCATTATCTGCAATATGATAAGCGTTTTTTGAATATGCGGAAGGAGAACCTGGTCCATCTTTTATAGGAAAACCAGCAACACTCGGAGCCCCGTAATTACTTGTTCCTCCTTCTATACTAAATTGAGCATTACCTTCATAATTTTTAGAATAAATTACCGTTTTAAATGCACCTTCAATTCCATTAGAAGATTTTGACATATTTTGATTGTTATCATTTTTAACAGAATCTAAACTTGCTTGTGCTATAACATAATCTTTACGAGCAGTTTTATACTCTCCATCACCAATAATTATGATGTGATTTTCTGGTAAACTTTCAGACGGATTAATTTCAATCACATCACTTGATAATAAATCTGGAATTTCTGAAACGGAACATCGCTTGCTATTATTAAACCAATCGTTAAATGCATAATTATCCGGTGAAGTTTTCTTCTCATTTATACCATTTACCAATTCATACTGAGAATAAGGAATTGTTTGATTTTCTATGGTTTGACCTGTTATTGCGTCAAATACACCTTTGTTGAGTGTTTTATATTTTATGATTGCACCAGGAGTTTGTGTATCAACTCTTACACGAACATATCCTGTAGGAGCAAATTTTCCACCAGAACCATCTTTTATTTCTTCCCCTGCAGTTCCATTCACAGTAATTTCTGTTAGATTACCATATTTATCTGGCTCTTTTGCACCATATCCGTGGCTATATCGGTCTACACGCACAACTGGAGTAGAAACATTATCTGTCCACAAAATGTATTCACTAGTATCTTTATAAAGATTTCCAACTTCATCTCTAAATGAACCTTCAGAAATTAAAAGTTTCCATTCTATTCCTTCTTGAATTTTTTCTGGAAATGTAATTTTCCAGGTTTTGTTATCATCTGTTGAAATTTGACTTGAACCAATTTGTAATGAATGTTGATGATATCCTGTTTTTTCAAAAACTTTACGAATATCTGAAACACTTACATTTGTAGAACTTGTTTCTCCTTCAAAAAGTCCAAGCTCAAAATCTAATACATACTTTGTATCTATGTCAGGAACAAATTTTCCATCTTCTAATTTTAAACCGTGTGTCAGTTTTTTGTAAGGACCAACAGGCATTCCTGTTTTAGAATCAAGTTTGTCTGTATTTCCATCTATTTGTTTTAGTTTTGCTTTGTCAGATTCATTTAATGCTGAAGAATTATAAACTTTATTAAATTCATCTACTGTCATAACCGCTGGAATTCCCCAATTGTCTTTTCGCTGCAATGTAATTGTTCCAGATTCTTTGTATACAGGTTCATCAAAAGTTAAGGAAATTGTAAGATATCCATTTTTATCAACTTTGACTGCATTTTTATTTGCTGGAACTCTTGAACTTATTTTTGGGGCATCGCCATCAAGTTTTATATTTTTTCTATAACATGCACCAGTTTCGTTTTTTATTAATTCAGTTATTTTTTTTGTAGTTTCTGAATCCTGTTTGTTATCATATTTATCTTGAATTCCAAAAAGAGAAAGAGCCGAAATATGAATTCCATTAAAATTATCACCTTCTCCAATTTGATAATTAAATTTAAGAACGTTTGAATTGTTTGTATTATTTGCTTCAATATTGATTATCTTTTTATTATTACCTGTAGAAAATTCTTCAAACGAAAGAGTTGCATCTTGTGTGTCGTATGCTTTTACAGAATCTGAAAGAGTTACTGAAAATACAAGTGTATCACCAAATTTATAATTTCCATCTGGACTATCAATTGCAATTTCCAAAATATCTGGAAAAGAATCATTAAAAGTTATATTTTTTGTTTCTGATGTTGCTGAATTTCCTGCAAAATCACTAACTCTCGCCTTGATATAATAAATTCCACCTTCTGAAATTGTTACTTCATCAGAATAATTATTCCAAGTTTGTCCATTATCAATAGAATATTCAATTTTAGAAATATCATTATCTTTAACATCGGGAAGAACTTTAAATTTTGGTTTTTGATTAAAAATATCACCATCGTTAATTCCTTCTATAACTGGAATTTTTGGAGATTTTGTATCGATAATAACATTTAATTCTTTAGATTCATTTTTTCCTTTTAGTAAAGTATTTCCAACAACATCTTTTATGTTTTCGTAATTATTAAAACAATCTGCAAGATTATACAAAAGCTCTAAATTATCATTTTCTTTTGCTGTGTAAATATAAACTGCAGTTTTTGAGTCGCTACCCATTGAATTTTGAGTAAAAGATTTATTATTAATTTTTAAGGATTCATTTGCGGTAATTAAAACTGCTTCAGAAAAAGTAACGGTTATAAGAATTTGACGACCAGCATTTGCATAGTATTTACCATTTTGTTTTTCAATACCTACTACTTTTGCTGTAATATCTGTAATTGTTGGTTTTACACCATCAAGTTTTATCAGTTTTTTTACAGAATCATCAGATTCAGCTTCCCAGAAATTTTTACCATCAACATATTCTATTGTAGCTTCGCCTTCTCCTGTAGTTCCAGTTTCTATTTTTCCTCCGTTAAGGTCTATTTTATTCCCAGCACAACTGATTTTTTCAGACTCATCACCATCTTGAACGATATATTTAAATTTTATTGTATCAGAATTATTTCCTAAAACATAATTCGCATATTTTTCAACAAGATTTCCATTGTTTGTAATTCCTTCAAGTTTCAATCGAGGAATTCCTGTTATTTTTACTGTATCTGTGAATTTTGCAAGAAAAACAATTTCTTTTCCAATTCCATAAGTTCCATTTGCTTGTTCTACAGAAACAGACTCAAGTACTGGAAGAGGACTTAAAACTATTGTTCTTCTTTCTGTAGATTTATTTCCTAAAATATCACTACATTCAAAGAGAAATACTTGCTGAGAACTAGATTTTGCTAAAATTTCAAGTTCTTCTTTTGGAATTGTTAATGTTACAAAATCTTGAGTTTCACTTTCTTCCTTATACCATTTTAAACCATTAGAAAAAGTATACTCTTTTGGATTTTCTTCTATTTTTACTTTATAAGAATTTTCATCAATTCCTAATCCAGATGATTTTGTTGCTCTAAACTTAAAAACTAAATCTTTACGAGAATAATCAATAACTTGCATTTCTTTTGGCTCTTGAATTTCAAATTCTGGTTTTTCAGAGTCGGCTTCAACAATCAAGTGTTTATATTCAACATTTTTATCAAGGTCCTCTACCATAAGCATAAAGAATTTACGAACATTTTTTTCTGTAGGAAAATCGTTTATTAAATCAAATTCAAATTCAAACAATTCTTGAACATATCCATCTTTTGGGTGAGGTTTATTTCCAATAGCTGCAAAATCATATTTTTTTATAATTTCATTTGGATTTTTTTCAACGTCATCACTAGAAAGTAAAATTCTTGCACGACTTTCTTTTTCGCTGTTTGATTCATTTCCTGGAATATATACAAGTTTTACATATTTACTTCCACTTGTATCATAACTGTATCCGCTAATTGTAAATTTTGAACCATTTTCGACTTTTGGAATTTCATTTTCGTTTGGCTTTTCTATAATTAAAGTAGGTTTTGTAGCGTCAATCAAATAAACTTCTACAATTTCTCTTTTTATAATAGGATTTTCTAATTTTTTTTCTTTTGCATACGCTAATAAATAATATTTACCAGATGGCAATACATTTTCACCATCTTTTGTTGGAATTTGAACTTGATGTTCATCATACCCCTCCCCAAGAGTTTTTTTATTTTCAACTGATATATAATTTTCGAGATTATCTTCTGTTATACCTTTATCATTTTTATCTTTTTCTGTAATTAAATCATAACCAACTTCTTCTAATTCATCATCATCAAAAAAAGTTAAAGGAATTACACTTCCTGTATTTATTCTTAATTGATTGTTTTCAGTTTTTATTTCAATTCCTGGAATATCACTTTCTGGATACCACAAAAAATATCCAACATCGCTCAAATCAGATTTATTGCCGGCATTATCAATTGCTTCATAAGCGATTTTTAAATAATGTTTTCCAGATTTTAATGATGATTTCTTTTCAACTAATTCAGATTCAGTAAAATTCCAAGATGGAGAATAAATAGAACCATTTTCACTAACGCTTGAATAATCTTGTGCAGTTAAAGTTTTAGAAATAATCAATTCTTCTGAATTTTCTACATTTTCAGATAAATAAATTGTAATTTCAGAAATACTAACAGAATCTGTAAATTTTCCAAAAACTGTAAATTTTTCGTTTTGCGGAATAAATTTATTTGTAGAAAGACTTAAATCAAGTTGTTTTAGCTCACTTATATCTTTTTTCAAAGAAATTGGTTTATTACCACCTCTATCAATAGACCAATCTGTAGAATTTGGAGCTGTTTCATCTATTATAATACTTACTTTTGCTTGTGACTTTGTAGAAGAATTTCCTGCTTTATCATAAGCAGTACAAATAAGAGTTTTTTCTCCTTCTTCAAGACTAAGTTCTGCCGACCAAAATTCGCCTTGAATTGTCGCTTCTTTAATAATTTTTATTTCATCTTGAATTCTTTCTTGAATGAGAACTCGTGTTACTTTTATATTATCTTTACAAGTTCCTGAAATTTTAAAATTTTTAGGGAGAATATCTCCTTCATTAGGATTTGTAATTGTAATTTCAGGGCCTTCCAAATCAGGAGCTGAACCTAAACCTGTACAACTGAAAAATAAAATACACGCTAAAAAAATAAATAAACTAAAAACTCTTTTCATAATCTCACTCTTTTTTACAAAAATATATATTTATATTATCGTCAGTAATTAAAAAAATGAACAGTATTTTATTAGCAGGGAAAATTTTCCCCAATACCTGTGCGTGCATTGGGGAAAATTGTTATTTTAAATTATTTAATTTTTTTTGTTGATTTTAGACTAAGTAAATCTCTATATTGAAAAACAAACTGATGCTACAGAATTTCGAGGCAATTCAACCGAAATTCTTTCTCCATCACTAATTTCTACTTTTAAAGATTTTTCTACAACTGTATCTGGTTTTTCAAAACTGTTAAAATCGTTCATTTTTTCTGAACAGATTACAGAACCGGTTGCTTTCTCTATTTTTTTAGGAAGATTTGCAAACGATACATCTATAGAATTTGATTTTTCGCAATCAACATTTACAATTGTTACAAGATAATCAATTTTTCCTGTTTTTTCATTCTTTTTTTCAGAAGCCGAAACTGAAAGTCCTGGAACTAAAATATTTTTTTCATAGTCGCCAACACTTTCGCTTGCAAAACTTGTTTCTAAAAGTTCTGCATCCTGATGACCTTTAAACAAATGGAAAACATGCCAAGTTGGAGTAAGGACAATTTTATCTCCCTCTGTAAGAACTGGAGACTGGAGAACATTTACCGCTTGAGCAATATTTGCCATTTTTACGCGGTCAGAATGATTATTAAAAGTATTCAAATGGATTCCTGCAATCACAGCATCACGCATTGTATTTTGCTGATATAAAAATCCTGGATTTGTTCCTGGTTCTTCTTTGCACCATAATCCCCATTCATCAACGACAAGAGCAACTCGTTTTTCTGGGTCGTATTTTGACATCACTTCATCGTGACGACGAATTATTTCATCTATTCGGAATGCGTTTTTCATAGTCAGATAGTAACCTTCCCGGTCAAAATCTGCTGATATTCGTTTTTCGTTCCAACCTCTTTCAAATGTGTAATAATGAAGAGAAAGTCCATCCATCAACCAATGTGCATTTTTCATAAGGACATCTGTCCAATTATAATCATCTGAATTTGGCCCACACGCAATTTTTAAAATTTTATCTTTTCCGAATTGACGAACATAGGTTTGAAATCTTCTATATAAATCGACATAAAATTCAGGACGCATATTTCCACCGCATCCCCAATTTTCATTTCCAACACCAAAAAAGTCTAATTTCCAAGGTGATTTTCGACCATTTTGTTCACGCAAACGACTCATCGGAGATTCACCATCAAAAGTCATATATTCAACCCATTCATTCATTTCTTGAACAGAACCGCTTCCTACATTTCCGTTGATATAAGGTTTACAGCCAAGTTCTTCGCAAAGTCCCATAAATTCGTGAGTTCCAAAACTGTTATCTTCAACAACTCCACCCCAATGAGTGTTTATCATTTTTTTTCGATTTTCTTTTGGACCAATTCCATCTTTCCAATGATATTCATCTGCAAAACATCCGCCTGGCCAACGCAAATTTGGAATATCAATATCTTTAAATGCCTGAAGAACATCTTTTCGGTATCCGTTGATATTTGGAATTTCAGAATCTTTTCCAACCCAAAAACCTCCATAAATACAGCGACCTAAATGTTCAGAAAAATGTCCGTAAATGTCTTTACTAATTTTTGATTTTTTGTTTTTTACATTAACGATGATTGATTGTTTCATAACAAATCTCCCATAAAAACAAATATAATTTTACAAGTTTTTACAAACTATAATTTTATTCTAACATAGGAAAAATCGATATTCAACAAATTTTATTGATATTTATCAATAAAATAAGGATTAAACCTTAGGGGGATATTATCAAAAATCAGAAAAATATTTTTCTACCATTAACTACTATTGACTAAGTTTTCTAAATATTTTATAACTTTCATAATAAGCGACAAAGAAGTCGTAGATATTATTTCAATTTATGTTGAGATTATGTCTACGACTTTTTTTATTTTAACTAAAGAAAATAAGGTAAAAACTAAAAAGATTTTTCCCAAAAGGAATTATTTTTTACGTTTAGTTTGCATTGCAAACTTTTTTATGGGAGTGAATATGTGTGGTTTTGTTGGTGCTTTTGATTTAAATAGTGGCAGTCAGCCAATTGATGAAGGTTTGCGAGAACAACTTCGTTCAGAAATTTTAAAAATGTCTAAAAAAATTAGGCATCGCGGGCCAGATTGGACGGGCGTTTATACAGGAAAAAATGCAATTTTAAGCCATGAAAGACTTGCAATTGTTGATCCTCTTTCAGGAAAACAGCCTCTTGTTAGTGATGATGGAAAAATCATTCTTGCTGTAAACGGCGAAATCTATAATCAAAAACAAATTCGCAAAAATTTTGAAGGTCATTATAATTTTAAAACTCAAAGTGATTGCGAAGTTATAATTCCTCTTTACAAAAAATATCGTGAAAGTGGTGATTTTAAATCTATGATTGAAGAACTTTCTGGTATTTTTGCGTTTGCACTTTATGACTCAGAAAAGGACATTTATCTAATTGCCCGAGATGAAATTGGTGTAATTCCACTTTATCAAGGCTGGGACAAAGCTGGACGATATTATGTTGCATCTGAACTAAAAGCACTTGAAGGAAACTGTATGACTATTGAAGAATTTCCAAATGGTCATTATTTCTATTCAAAAGATAAAGCTCCTACTCGCTGGTATTTTAGAGATTGGGAATCTTACGAAAAAGTAAAAGACAATCCTAGAGCAACTGATGAAAAAGGTGAAATTATAAATCCTTCTGTTATAGAAAAAGTAAAACTCGGACTTGAAAATGCTGTAAAACAACAACTTATGAGTGATGTTCCTTACGGAGTTCTTCTTTCTGGCGGATTAGATTCTTCTATAATTGCAGCAATCACTCAGAAATTTTCTCAAAAACGAATTGAAACAGATTCAAAAGAAAAAGCCTGGTGGCCACAACTTCACAGTTTTGCAATTGGATTGGAAGGTTCTCCAGATTTAATTGCTGCACAAAAAGCCGCAGATTATATCGGAACAATTCATCACGAAGTTCATTTCACAATTCAAGAAGCGTTAGATGCCTTACCAGATGTAATTTATCACATTGAAACTTACGATATTACAACAGTTCGAGCTTCTACTCCAATGTATTTATTGGCACGAGTTATAAAATCTATGGGAATAAAAATGGTTCTAAGTGGAGAAGGAAGTGATGAACTTTTTGGCGGATATTTATATTTTCACAAAGCACCAAATGCACGCGAATTTCACGAAGAATTAGTACGAAAAATGAGCAAACTTCATCTTTATGATTGTTTACGTGCAAACAAATCTCTTATGGCTTGGGGGGTTGAAGGTCGTGTTCCATTTTTGGATAAAGATTTTATTGATATTGCAATGAATTTAAATCCTACAGATAAAATGAATATCCGTTTGCCAGATGGAAATCAGAGAATTGAAAAATGGATTCTACGAAAAGCGTTTGAAGATATGCTTCCAGAAAATATTTGCTGGCGTCAAAAAGAACAATTCAGTGATGGAGTTGGTTATAATTGGATTGATACTCTTAAAAAAATTACTGAAGAAAAAATCAGTGATGCAGAATTCTCTCGCCGTGAGAATAGATTCCCTATAAATCCACCAAAAACAAAAGAAGAATATTTCTACCGAGAAATTTATTCAAAACTTTTCCCAAGTGATAGTGCTGCAAAAGTTGTTCCACAAGAAGCTGGTGTTGCTTGTTCAACTGCAAAAGCATTGGAATGGGATGCTGCTTGGGGAAAAATGGATGAACCAAGCGGAAGAGCAATTTCTGGCGTTCATAAAAATTCATATTAAACAAAATAAATAAAAAAATGTCGCTTACATTTTCCTAGTCATCAAAAGTGACTAGGATTTTTTTTATTCATTAATTTTTTTAAATTTTTCTGATAAAAAATCAATAATAAAAACTGATTTCCTTGACTTATACCCATATAATGTATATATTCTTTTATAAAAATACATATATGGGGTAATTTTATGAATGAAGAAAGTTTTTCAGAAGTAAAAAATTGTTGTTGTTCACAGAAAAAAAAGGACCGTTCTCCTGAAGAATACAAAGCACTTATTAATAGATTGAATAGAATTGAAGGTCAGGTTCGGGGAATAAAAAAAATGATTGAAAATAATGCTTATTGCCCTGATATTTTAATTCAAGTTTCGGCAGTAAATGCAGCTTTAAATTCTGTTAGTAAAATGATTTTATCTACACATATTCATACTTGTGTTGTTGATGACATAAAAGCTGGAAAAGAAGATGTTGTTGATGAACTTTGTAATTTACTTCCTAAAATGATGAAATAATTTCAAAAAGTTTTGGGGTTTTAGGGGTAAACTAATTTAAAAAATCTTTTTTTATGAGAATTTTTTAGTTTACCCCTAGGAGAAGGGGTAGTGAACAAGCCAACAAAGCAGAAAAATTTAAGCGACTTGGCTTGGAAACGAGGGGAAGGCTTTCCCCTTCTTTAATAGATTTTGGAGAATTTTATGGAAAAATTTGCGGTTTCGGGAATGAGTTGTGCGGCTTGTGTTGCTCGCGTTGAAAAAGCAGTTTCTAAAGTTTCAGGAGTTTCGTCTTGTTCGGTAAGTTTGCTCACAAATTCGATGGGCGTTGAAGGAAATGCAAATCCAGATGATATTATTGAAGCGGTAAAAAACGCTGGTTATGATGCAAAAATTCTTGGCGGGAAATCTAACGAAAAAAACTCGTCGAAAACAAATCAAAATGAAGAAAATTTGGAAAATACAGAAACTCCAATTTTAATAAAACGACTTATTTTGTCTGTGGGATTTTTACTAATTTTAATGTACGTGAGTATGGGCCACATGATGTTGAACTTGCCTCTTCCGACTTGGTTTATGAAAAATAATGGAAATCACGTTGCAATGGGATTAGTTCAAATGATTTTGGCAGCAATTATTATGATTATCAACAAGAAATTCTTTATTAACGGATTTAAGAATTTATTTCATGCTTCGCCAAATATGGACACTTTGGTTGCACTTGGTTCTGGAGTTTCGTTTGTTTATAGCGTTTTTATGCTTTTTGGAATGACAGATGCGGTTCTTGCTGGCAATTCTGAAAAAGTTATGCACTTTATGGACAATTTTTATTTTGAAAGTGCTGCGATGATTGTAACGCTAATTACAGTTGGAAAACTTTTGGAATCTATTTCTAAAGGGAAAACAACTGACGCTTTGAAAAATTTGATGAAACTTTCTCCAAAAACAGCAAATATTCTTCGCGATGGAAAAGAAATTTCTGTTGGAATTGATGAAGTTTGCGTTGATGATATTTTTGTTGTGCGTCCTGGAGAAAATATTCCTGTTGATGGAATAATTTTGGAAGGAAATACTGCGATAAATGAATCTGCTTTAACTGGAGAAAGTATTCCTGTTGATAAAAAAACTGGTGATGAAGTTTCTTCCGCGACAATAAATCTTTCTGGTTTTATAAAATGCAAAGCAACTCACGTAGGAGAAGATACAACGCTTTCGCAAATTATTCAAATGGTGAGTGATGCTGCCGCAACAAAGGCACCAATTGCAAAAATTGCAGATAAAGTTTCTGGAGTTTTTGTTCCTTTTGTTATGGGAATTGCAATAATCACTTTTTTGGTTTGGCTTTTCGTAGGGGCTGAATTTTCGTTTGCGTTAAGTCGTGCAATTTGTGTTCTAGTTGTAAGTTGTCCTTGTGCTTTAGGTTTAGCGACTCCAGTTGCAATTATGGTTGGAAACGGAATTGGTGCAAAAAATGGAATTTTGTTTAAAACTTCAGCTTCGTTAGAACAAGTTGGAAAAACTCAAATTGTAATTTTGGATAAAACTGGAACTATTACAAAAGGTGAACCGGTCGTTACAGATATTATTTCTTTTGGAATTGATGAAAAATCTCTTATTCAAAAAGCAGCAAGTCTTGAGGCAAAAAGTGAACATCCGTTGGCAAAAGCAATTTTACAAAAAGCAAAAGAAGAACAAATTCCCATTTTAGAAGTTAATGATTTTTCTTCTGTAGTTGGAAATGGATTAAAAGCAAATTTAAATGGAAAATTGCTTTATGGAGGAAATTTTAAATATATTCAAAGCATATTACCTTCTTCGGTAGATGAAATTTTAGAAATCACAAATTCTGAAAAAATTACAAAACTTTCTGAAGAAGGAAAAACTCCTCTTTTCTTTGCTGAAGATGGAAAATTGCTTGGAATTGTTGCAGTTAGTGATGTTTTAAAAGATGATAGTCAAAAAGCAATTCAGGAACTTAAAAATCTTGGAATTTTTACAATAATGCTCACTGGTGATAACGAAAAAACTGCAGCAGCAATTGGAAAAAGCTCTGGTGTTGATAAAGTAATTGCAGGCGTTCTTCCAGACGGAAAAGAAAAAGTCGTGCAAAAATATAAACAATTTGGAAAAGTTTGCATGGTTGGTGATGGCATAAATGATGCTCCAGCGTTAACGACTTCTGACAGCGGAATGGCTATTGGAGCAGGAACTGATGTTGCTATAGATGCAGCGGATATAGTTTTGATAAAAAATTCTTTACGTGATGTTGCAAAAGCAATTCGACTTAGCAGAAAAACTGTTAAAAATATTCATGAAAATTTATTTTGGGCTTTTTTTTACAATATAATTTTAATTCCACTTGCGGCAGGCGTTTATTATAAATGGCTTGGAATTGATATGAATCCAATGTTTGGAGCGGCTGCAATGAGTCTTTCTAGTTTTTGTGTTGTAACAAATGCTTTGAGATTGAATTTTGCTAAAATTGCAGATTCAAAATATGATAGAAAAATAAAAAATCAGTTTGGTAAAAAATTACTAGAAACTGAAAAAAATAAAAATTTAAGTGAGGAAACAAAAATTATGGAAAAAACATTAAAAGTTGAAGGAATGATGTGTTCTCATTGCGAAAATCATGTTCAAGAAGCTTTAAAAAAGATTGATGGAGTAGAAAGTGCCTTAGCAAATCACGAAAAATCAGAAGTTATTGTAAAACTTTCAAAAAATGTTTCTGATTCGGAATTTGAAAAAGCAATTTCTGATGCCGGATATAAATTTATAAACTAATCTTACAGTGAGTGAATTTAAAAATCTTAACTCGGCACAGATTTTTTTGTGTCGAGTCTTAATTTCTAGTTAAATCTTTTACCCATTTATATTTTTTATAATGAAAAAGAACCCAAGGAATTTTTCCAACTTCATCAAGACAAGTACAAGCATAAACAAGTAAAGGATTCCAATTAAAAACAAAAGTTCCAAGAGCAGCAAGAGGAACAGCTAATCCCCACATACAAATTGCAAGAGAATACAAATCAAACATTGTATCTCCGCCAGAATCAAAAATTCCGTTAATCAAAATTGTATTTACAGTTCTACCAATCATATAAAATGACATAATACACATCATTCCAATTAAAAGTCGGATTGCATTTTCTTCCATTTTTACAAAATGAATTACAATTGGTGTAAGGGCAAGCATCACAATTGTACAGAGAATTCCTATAAGAAATGCTATTTTTACAAGATAATCACCATAGAGTTTTCCTTTTTCAAGATTTCCAGCTCCTAGTTCATTTCCAACTATAATCCCTCCACCAGCGGCAATTCCATTACACAAACAGCAAACTAAATCGCGAACAACGGAGGCAACGGAATTTGCTGCAGCCGCATCAATTCCTAAGTGTCCCATAAATGCTGTGTATGATGCAAAACCAATTCCCCAAAAAAGACATGCAAACAAAATTGGAAGAAGGCATTTTGAAAAATCAAAAATAAGAATCTTATTATATGAAAATAAATTTTTTATTGAAGGATGAATGTATCCTTTTTTGTAAGAAAAAATAATACAAACAATAATTTCTATAATTCTACTAATTAAAGTTGCAAGAGCCGCTCCTTCTACATTCATCTCCTTAAAACCAAATAAACCAAAAATCAAAACTGCATTTAAAAAGATATTTAAAATTACAACTCCAGAACTAATAAACGCTGTGGTTTTTGCTTTATCACCAACTTTAAAAATTCCAAGATAACTTTGTGAAAATCCTGTAAGCAAATATGATATTGCTGTTATTTTTAAATAATCTATTCCAATTTTTATGAGATGTTCTTCATTTGTAAAAATAAGCATTAAAGGATGTGGAAAAAATTCACACAAAACAAAAAATATAATAGAAGTTAAAGAGCAAAGTCTAAAACTCATACAAAAAATTTTATTTACAGTTTGAAAATCACCTTTTCCCCAATATTGAGCACCTAAAATTGTTGTCGATGTAACAATTGAACTAAGAATTAAATTTTGAATAAATTGGATTTGACTTGCGAGAGAAACGGCAGCCATCATATCTTGAGAAACATTCCCAAGCATAAGAGCATCTGCCGCAGCAACAAGAGCAAGCATAAGATTTTGCAAAGCAATTGGTAAAACTAAACGAATTAATTTGTGAATAAAAATTGAATCAAATTTAATTTTCATAGATTTTGGAATATATCAAATAGATTTTTTTTATTCAAGCAATCTTTTTTGTCATAAAATAAAATTAAAACTTTCCACCACCTAAACTTGCATTTAATTTTAAAGAAATTGATGGTTTTGAAGATAAAGTTTCCATTGTGATATAAGATCCAATTCCAAAAGAAAATTCGTTTATTGGAGAAAAATTCATCATTGCAGAAAAAATTGCTGAACTTAAAAAACTAGAATTAACTCCAGAAGATTTCATCATTTCTTTTGCAATTGAATTTAATTCTTTTTTTCCTATATTTATCATTCCAAAAATATTTGCAGAAATATCTGTTGTTCCAAAAATCCGTCCAAAATTTGCTAAAAATGCAATATTGTGTCCTTGAGTTACATATTGATGTTCTAAATCTACATTGTTTCCGTCATAATAATATTGAGCGGCAAGCGTGATTGAAGGATTTTTCCAATAACGAGAAAGTCCTGCTGTTATTTGGAAAATATTTGTTTTATCTTTCCAGTCAGAATTATTTTTCCATTCTGATGCTGCTCCATATTGATAAACCGTTTCTCCAAAAAGGCTAAAACTTTTTAAACTTCCAGTTGCTGTAAACATTGCTTTTGGAGAATTTTGATATTTATAAAATCCGCCAAGACCAAATTCCCAACCACCTAAAACAAAATCGGCTTTTCCAGCAAGAGCAGTTTCTCTTAAATAAGATTCTGCAGAATATGATGATTTAAAATCTGTAGAAGGAATTACATAAAACCAAAGACAATTTTGACTTCCTGGAAAAACAATTTGAGTTCTCAAATTTACGCTTCCATCAACTTGGGCATCGACATCTTCTGGATTAATTGAAGATGTGTTTATCATATCACTAACTGGACTATAAAAATATCCAGTTCCCCAAGTTACAGTGTGAAGTCCGAACCGAAAAAATGCTCTATCATTTATAGAAAAATCTGTAAAAAGTTCTTTTACCTTAAAATAGTCAGAAATTGAAGTTTGGACTTGAGTATAATAATTTTCTCCAATTTTGTTTGTCGTTGCCGAAGAATACGCTTTACTTTCAAAAGGATATGCAAATCCAAATTTTGTATACATTCTTAAAGTTTGAGTTGGACGAGCATCTACATTTAAAAATGCACTTAATTTTGGAGTAAGACTTGTATTTTTTAGATGCGTTCCAAAATTTTCATCATCATCTGCCCATAAAGTTGTTAAAGTTGAAAGTGATGTATCAAACTTTCCACCAATTTTTATGCTTCCAGTTTCAAATAAAATTCCGCGATTAAGTTCTTCGGCTTTTGAATCTTCAGTAACAACAAATTCTTCAATTCCATCATCTTCAAAGAAAAATAAATCATCATCTGATTCTTGTGCAAACATTGGAAGAAAAATGATTGATAACAAAATAAGAAAAAATATTTTTTTCATAACGACTCCCTTAAAAAGCAGTTTATAAAAGGCTTGCAACGCAAACTCTAAAATTGTTTTACAGTTTTAATTTAATCCTTCAAGATATGCTTTTGTAAAAATTTTATCTGGTAAAGTGTCAAAAGTTAAATCTGAAATAATTTGTTGAGTATTTTCGCCTTTGTTTAATTCGTCGCGTAGAATTACTTGAGTTGCAACGTATCCTGCTGGAACTTTTGTATATTTTGGCATTAAAATTGTTCTCATCAATCTGCCAGAACCAGAAAAATCTTCTTCTTTTAAAATTAAAGAAATGTCTTTTCTAATATAAAATTTTACTTTTGCGTAAGAAGGTTCGGTTGTTTTTGCAACAAGAGTGATTACATAAATTGGAAATTTTCCCAAAGTGCTTTCTTCAAAAGATTCAACATCATAATTATCTCGCCAATGAGTTTTACTTCTATCGACATCATCAATTTTTACATCAGAATCGCCCAAAGCTTCTTTTATTGAAGTATGAGTAAATTTTCGGCTGATTGGATCGTATGCCCAGATATTGTCTTCATCAATTAAATATCCGTTTCCTTTATCTGCTTCTGGAAAAAGTTGAACCATTGTCATTTTTTCTTCTTCTGTACGCTGGAAGATTTTATATTGAAGATTTTCTTTTGGTTTATTTGGTTTTTCGATGATTAAAGAAATTGTTGCTGAATAATCACCGTGATAAGCTAAAACATCATCTGTAGATTCCATAATTTTAAACGCTTTTTCACTAGTCTCGTTATCAACTTGGGCGAAGAGATTTAAACTTGCAAAAACTAAAGTAATAAAAATAAAAATTTTCTTTTTCATAAAATTTTCTCCATTTATAAAATATAATTGCGTTAGCGCTGGTAGGGGCGAGCTTGCCTGTTTGCAGGTAAAGCGAGTTGCGAAGCAATGAGCGTAGCGGAACCCCGAACATTGAACTGAACGCCAAAATTCTAATTATTTTATCGTTCTAAGAGCTTCTGCTGGACTCAAAGACGCTGCTTTTTTTGCACTTCCTCGAACCGCTAAAGTTGTAAGAATGATAAGCAATAAATACTGCACTAAAATTGTTCCAAAAGATAAAGTGAATGAAAAATGCCCGTGATGCAGGAAGAAAGATAAACTTTCGTTTCCAATTGGAATTAAATGAACAATTAGCATTACAAAAACTGAAAAAATTAATCCGATAATTGCACCTATCAAACAAAGAATTACGGCTTCTGTTGTAAAAACTTTTCCTGTATTTTTGCCGGTCATTCCCAACGCACGCATTGTTCCAATTTCCCGAATTCGTTCGTATAAAACCATTCTGTAAGTATTTGCAACTCCTACCATAACAATTAAAAGAATTACAATTAAAATTACAGTTGTAACAATATGAACAACATTCATTACAGTTTTTAAAGCAGGAATTTCATCATCTAAAGTTTCTATTCCGTATTTTGTTCCTTCCCACATAATATCTTTATTTAAAAATTGTTTATCGATGCCTTTTCCAATATTTGAAGGATTTGTCTTTTTTGCTTCTGCACGAGAACTGACATTGTAACCATCTTCACGAATTAAATTTTCTAATTTGATTGCAACTTTTTCTTGTTCTTTTTTATTTTTTAAGAAGATTGTGAAAACTGAATATCCACCTTGAGGAATTCCAACTAATTCATTTACAGTGTCGATATTTGCAAAAACTCTGGCAGTATCAACTAAAGACGATGCTTTTGTAATTGCTTCAACCGTTAAATCTGTTACATTATTTTGACCATAAATTGTTGATGTTGTAAAAATAACTGAATCACCAACTTTTAAATTTAAATTTTCTGCAACTTTCGTATTTATGATGATTGCATTTTTTTTGTTGATATTTTCAAGGCTTCCTTCAACAATTTGCAATGAATCTAAAAAAGATTCTTCTTTTAAATTTCGTCCATACACTGCAATAATATTTTTTTTGCCATTAAAAATCATTTGTCCAGAAGTTGCTGTATAACAAGAAAAATATTTATAATTTATATCGCTTTTTTCTACAAGATTTGTAATATAATCTCTATCTCTTACAATATTTACAAGTTGAGGTTTTCCGCCTTCTTCAACTGGAGGATTTTTTTCGTAACCTGCAACAAGAACTGTTCCACCAGCAACTTGAGTTATCATATCTTCAAGATTTCCAACCATTCCAGAAGTTAAAGCATCTATAAAAGTAACTACAAAAAATCCAAAAGCAATCGCAACTGCCAAGATAGCATTTCTTCTTTTTTGGCGAGTAAGATTTTTTAATGCAAGTTTTATTGTCATATTCATATTTTTTTCCTTGAGGATTATTCTCCGTGACTCAACGCTTTTAACGGAGTGATTTTTAATGCCGAATTTACAGGATATAAATTACTAATAATACTTCCGCAAAGTGCAATAAAAATTGTCAAAATTATGATTTTTGGAGTTGGACTAAAATGTAAAAGACCTCCACCTAGAATCATTTTTGCAATACTATTTGTGATTGTGATATTAAGAGAATTAAAAATTGCCATAATTATAAAAGCTAAAATAATTCCTACAATCGAAGAAACAAAAGTCAAACTTAAAGATTCTGTATAAAAAAGTCTTTGAACAAATTTTTTTTCAGCACCGATTGCACGCATTGTTCCAATTTCGCCAGTTCTTTCTATTACGCTAACGACCATTGTATTCATAATGATGATAAAAACTACAACTGCTAAAATTATGATAAGCAAATTAAAAATAAATCCAATTCCTTCGACAGTTTGTGAATATGAATAAGCCGCTCCTTTCCAATCTAAAACTTGTACATTTAAATTTTCTGCCGCAAATTTTTGATTTATTTCCGAAATTATTTTCTTTATTTGCGAAGGATGATTTACTTTTGTTAAAATAAATTGCCAGGAACCGTCATCAGTTTTGTTAAGTTCATCTCGTAAAGTTGTATCGCCTAAAATATCATCAAAATTTGTTGAATTTGAACTTAAGAATGAATCATCAGATTCTTCAATATCTGAAAAAAAATCATCACCAAAAAGGTCATCTTCGTCCATTTCAGAGATTGATAAATCTACCGAAGAAGGTAATTCTTTTGAAAAAGAAGCAGCATAAGTTAAATCTGCAAAAGAACGTGCCAATTCTGGATTACAATAAATAATCTGGAACATTGCAGAATTTTTTTCTGGTGGATCAAAAATTCCAACAACCACACCTTCTCGAATAATTCCTTTTGTGTTTGCACCTGCAATTAAAATTGTATCTCCAACCGATAAATCTTCGCGATACATTCCTTTAAATGCCCGTTGAACACGAGTATCAATTATAACTTCATTAGTATTAGGTTTTGGATAACGACCTTCCACAAAATGAACATCTGGGAAAAGCTGGTGATAAGTTTCGTTTTCACCTGCAAAAAGCATAGAAATTGGTAAATCATCAAAAGTCAAATCATCACGTTCGGCAAGTTCTGTCATATCCATCTCTAAACCTTTAGCAACCATCACCATTGCAGAAATCATTTTTGTTTGAGATTTTATTCCTTCCTGCTCGTCTATAATTTTTTGAACTTTATCTAAATTTGGAATAGCAGGAATTTGTGGAATATCGCCAGAAATATTTGATGATGAAACTTGAAAAATATCAATTCTATCACCTTTTTCTGGTTTTATGGAAATTGCAATGTCGCCAGTGTAATTTTCGCTAAAATCTTTCTCAAGTCCTCTATTTACAGATTCCAAAAACGAATTTCCTAAAATTACAATTGCAACACCAAAAATTAAAAAAAGAGCAATAATTATTGTTTTGGATTTATGTTCGCGTAAATTTCGCAAAGCCAATTTAAAAATTTCTTTCATATTTTAGTTTGACTCCACCTTGTAAATATCGCTGCCAGCTTTATACTCATCATTTCGAACTTCGCCATCAAAAATATGTACAACATGATTGCACATATCAACAATTCGTTTATCGTGAGTAGAAAAAATAAAAGTTGTTTGTAAATCTTTATCTTTATTTAAATCTTTCATCAAAGAAAGAATTTGTGCAGAATTTACAGAATCCAAATTTGCAGTAGGTTCGTCAGCAAGAATAACAGGAGCTTTTGTAACTAAGGCACGAGCAATTGCAACTCTTTGACGCTGACCACCAGAAAGTTCACTCGGTTTGTGTTTTTTCCAATCTGTAAGACCAACTCTTTCCATAAGAAAATTTATCCATTCTTCTTTTTCTTTTTTAGAAAATGAATCAACTGGACAAGCAAGAGATTTATCTTTTGATTCAAGCAAAAGTGGAAATTCGATATTTTCGTAAACATTTAAAACTGGAATAAGATTAAAAGTTTGGAAGATAAATCCTAAATGAGAACGACGCAAACCTGTAATTCTACGGTCAATTTTTGGAGGAATTGTGTTTTTTATTTTTTTAGAAATTTTATCTTTTTTTTCTATATAATTATTAAGTCTGTCAGAAGAAAGTTGCGTTGATGATAAATCAAAACCTTTATAAACATTTATTCCGTCAATAACAATTTCTCCACCACTTGGCAAATCAATCAAACCAATCATATTCAACAAAGTAGATTTTCCAGAACCAGAAGGTCCAGAAATTGCAGCAAATTCACCTTTTTCAATTTCAAAAGAAATTCCTTTTATAGCTTCAACTTTTTGCTTACCAAGAGGATAAACCTTGTGAATATTTTTTAATGAAACAACAGACATAATTTCTCCTGTGCAATAAGAAAATACGAGCAGTGGCGCAGTATTTTCAATGCTGTGTTTTATAATAAAGTTTGATAAGCGATAGCATTTCAAACTTTTCTTATATGCAATAAGAAAACGCGAGCCGTGTCGGAGCGTTTTCATTCAATTTAATATACTTATTAAAAATCAGACTTAAATCTAATTAAAATATAATAAATATAAAAGTCTTTCGTAAATAAAAAAACACAATTTTATTTAAAAGAAATCATTCATTATATTTCATTATATTTCCAAAAATTTCTTCTTTATGATTTTTCCCAATTGTATGAATATTTTCTAAAAGATTTTTTTCTTCGGAATGTTCATTTCTAAAATTTTGTAAATCTATACTAAAACGGTTCATTGAAAAATGCTGAAAAACAAAAACATCTTTCCAATCTTTTTTGAAATTTTCTTTATAATTTTCTAATAGTTTATTTTTATATGGAACAAAAATGCGTTTTTCTTTTAATTCTGAATATCCGACTATCCAAAGTTCTGTATGACTGTCTTTATTTAACAACGAATGTAATTTTGCAGTTTTTTCTGCCATCCACAATTGACTTTCTAAAAGTAAAGATTCTACTTTTTTTCCACCATTTTTTACAATAAATTTTAATTGTACGGTTTTTGCACTATGAATTGGAGTTTTATTTAAAATAATTACATTTTTTCTGAAATCAATATTTAATTCCGGATCTCTTCTAAAAAATCCTTCTGCAATTTTTCCAGCTTGTCCAACCAAATATTTTTGATTATTTTTAAGTTGTTCATTTTTCCCAGGATTATCGCCAATCACAATAAGTTTGATTTCATCATCTTTTGTAAAATTGTCCAAATCCGAATTATAAACAATTGGAGTTTCAAACGAATATTCTGGAATTTTAAAATACTCCGCCGCATCTTTTTGTAATTCTTGCAAATTTGGAATCATTTCTGACCATTTTTTTATCTGATTTTTTAATTCTTCCCGAAATTCACAAAAAACTTTCCATTGAAAATCTGTCATAATAAATCCTTTTTTTTTATACAATTATATTATAAAATAGATTCAATTGATATGATTGTAAAAACGGAGGTTATATGAAAAAATTATTATCTTTTGCTTTTGTTGCAAGCGTGTGTCTATCACTTTTCGCAACTGATATTTTTAACTACATTCCACTAAATGGAAATGTAAAATCTTACACAAGAACTGATTACACAATCACTTCTAAATTTGGAAATTATTATAGAACACCAAGTGTTAAGTTTTTAAAAACTTTTGATTCGTTTGGAAAAGAAATTGAATCTACAGAATTAAGTCCAAAAGATTCTGTAATTAATAAAATTTCTTCAACTTATGATTTGAACGGAAATCTTACAGAACAAAATTGTTTCAATTCTGAAAATGAATTAATTTGGAAAAATATAATAACTTACAAAAATAATTTAAAAGTTGATTCTTCAGAATATGATTCAAACGGAACTTTAAAAGCTAAAATTATTTTTACTTACGAAAATGATAAATTAATTGATGAAACTGGTTACAATGGTGATGGCGCGTTAATTTGGAAAACTATTTTTACTTATAATGAAAATGGACTTTTATCTACAGAATCTCAATATATTGCTGATGGAAGTTTAGATACAAAATTAGTTTATTCTTACACAGAAAATAACAAAATTGACTCTATCATATCTTACGATAGTTATGAAAAAGATTCTAATCAGAAAATTTTCCGCTATAGTGCAGATGGACTTTTAAATGAAATTACAACTTATACATCTCAAAAAGAAGTTTCTAATCGTTTAGTTTTAAAATATGACTCTTCTAATAATGTAGTTAGAATTTCTGATTATAAAATTTCTCAAAAATTTGGTACAACTGTAAACGAGCTAATTTCACAATCAGAATTTTCTTATAACGACATTCTCAATGCTGATGCAAAATAATTTACATTAGCGGAGAAAAGATTTTCAAAATCCTGCCAATTCCTCTTTGAATGGCAGGTATTTTTTTGTATTTTTCTTTTGTCAATAAATTAGATTCAGTCAAAATTCCAGAAAAATCCTTCTCAATATTCTTAATTTCATCAACATTATACATAAAACAACCACATTCAAAATGATAGAATAAACTTCTATAATCCAAATTTACAGAACCTACAGTTGCGTATTTTCCATCACAAATAAAAGTTTTTGCATGAATAAAACCTTTTTCGTAAAGATAAATTTCAACACCAGCATCTATTAAATCTTTTAAATATGTTCGTCCAATACAAAATGTAAAAAAATGATCCCAAACTGAAGGAACTACAATTTGCACTTTTACTCCACGACGAACTGCAAAAATTAATGCAGAAGAAAGCTGACTATCTATTACTACATAAGGAGTTGTTATACACAAATAATTTATCGCTTTATTTATCATATAAATATATAAATCTTCAGCAATGTCTAAATCGTTGTAAGGGTCATCACCATAAGGAATAAGAATTCCTTTTTCTTCATATTCCTGATACGGAAGTTTTAAATATTTTTTATAATCTTCTTCGCCCTTTGTTTGTAAATTCCAAGTTTGCAAAAACAATGCAGTAAGATTTTCAATTGCAGAACCTTCTATTTTTACTTCATTATCTTTCCAATAAGAAAATTTATTTTTTCCTCTATTAAAATATTGATTTGAAATATTTAATCCGCCTGTAAAACCATATTTTCCATCAATAACGACAATTTTTCGGTGATCGCGATTATTCATTTGTGTAGAAAAAAGCGGAATTAATGGAAAAAACGTATGAAAATTCAATCCTTTTTCGCGTAAATATTTTTGATAAGCTTTTGATGATGCTGCAACAGAACCAAATCCATCATACAAAAGTCTAACTTCAACGCCTTCTTTTTGTTTTTCTTCAAGGATTTTTAAAATTTCAGACCAAGATTCATCAACATCTATAATAAAAAATTCAATAAAAATAAATTCTTTTGCAGATTTTAGTGCTTCTAACAAAACAGGAAAAAATTCTTCTCCAGAAGGATAATAAGTGATTTTATTTTTTTCGTGAGGATAATAATCACCAATATTTAAAAGATAATTTCCAATATCCTTTATTTCTGGATTTCTTTCTAAAATCTTTCTTGCTTGCGATGCTTCATTTTCATCTTTTTTCATCGTCTTTACATGATTCTTAAAACGATTTTTATAAAAAATTCCACCAAAATTTAAATGATACATCAAATATGCACCAATTCCAAACAAAGGAAAAATTGCAACAGGAACAAGCCAAGTTATTTTAAATTCGTTTTTTCCAGGAGAATTTACAATATAAATCATAAATCCTGTTGTCATTAAAATAGATGCTCCATAGTAAAATTCTATATGAGGATTTAGCCAAACACAAAATGCAATAAAAACAAAAATTTGAATTAAAATCAAAAGAAGAGTTAAAATCACATGGCTATAGAAAACTTTAGAAAAAAATCTTCGCCGATGATTATCTTTTACAATTAAATAATTTAAATCTTTATTTTGAGAATTTTTATTTTTCATAATCAAAATTATACAAATTTAATTTTATCTTTCAAGAAAATTATATATTAGTTTAAAAATTATCTATCAAAATAAAACTCTTCCTAAAAAACTATTTTAATATTATAATTTTATTTATGTCATACGAAGTTACCGCTACAAGAAGACGACCTCAAAAATTTGATGACCTTGTTGGACAGGAATTTGTTGCTGAAACTCTAAAAAATTCCATAAAATCTGGGAAGATTGCACATGCATATTTATTTTCTGGACCTAGAGGCTGTGGAAAAACATCTACAGCAAGAATTCTTGCAAAAGCATTAAACTGTGCAGAAGGTCCAACTGATTGTCCTTGTGGAAAATGTTCAAATTGTCAAGAAATTACAAAAGGTTCATCTTTAGATGTTATAGAAATAGACGGAGCCTCAAACACAAGTGTAGAAAATATTCGTCAAATTAAAGATGAAGTTCTTTTTCCACCAAGTAATTGCCGCTACAAAATTTATATAATTGATGAAGTTCACATGCTTTCAACTTCCGCTTTTAATGCATTGTTAAAAACGATTGAAGAGCCTCCTCCTTATGTTATTTTTATTTTTGCGACTACAGAACTTCAAAAAGTTCCTGCAACAATAAAATCTCGCTGCCAGCAATTTAATTTTCGCTTAGTCGCAATTGATAAAGTAAAACAATGTCTTTCTGACGCTGCAAATGAATTAAATATTCAAGCTGATGATGAAGCATTATTTTGGATTGCAAGAGAATCAACAGGTTCAATGCGAGATGCTTATACACTTTTTGACCAAGTTGTTGCATTTAGCGATGGACATATCACATATAATAAAATTCGTGATAAATTAGGATTAGTCGGAATTGACAGATTAAATACTCTTTTTGAAGCTTGTGCAAATTCTCAACAAGAACAAGTTATTTCTCTTTTAGATGATTTTTTACAAAACGGAATTTCTTTAGAACAATTAATTTCTAACAGTGCCGATTATTTGCGGTCTTTATTGTTAATAAAAAGTGGAATTTCAAAAGAGTCTTTACTTGGAAATAATATCGAACGTTATAGTAAAATTGTTCTTAATGCTTGGAATACAATTCAAATTGAACGAGCTTTAAGTATTTATTTGCAACTTTACAGAGATATTCGTTATTCAATTTCACCACGTTATGAAATTGAACTTGCGTTTAGCAGATTATGTTTTTTAAGCCAATATGTTTCTAATATTGATGTAAAAAAAGCTATTGATTCAGCACAATCACTTTTGAGTAAATCTTCATCACAAGTAATAGAAAAACAAATTTCACCAGAAAATAACGTACAAAATCAAACTTCAGAACAAAATATTTCTGGAGCATTACGGTTTTCTAATTCGATGATGTCGCAAATTCAAAATGATGAAAATCAATCTGAAAGTCAGGGAGAAACGCAAAACCCTTTTTCTGATGGCGGTCCACTGCCGCCTGAACAATCAGTGGAAAAAACTGAAACTGTAAAGCCGGCACCAGTTCTTGATGAACGATTAAAATTGAATATTCCTCAACTGAATGAAATTCAAGAAAGTGAGCCAAAAATTTTTATTCCTCACTCAGAAATTGGATATTCTGTAAATCCTGACTCGCAAGATTCAGAGCTTGATGATTGGACGAATACAGACGAACCTCCGGAAGAAACTTATTTTCCAGAAGAAGATTTTTCTTCATACGAAGAAAATTTTCTTGAAGAAGAAAGTCAATCACAAAATGTGCCAGCACAACTTGAAGAAAAACTTCAAACTGGAGATGGTCGAATTATTTCTGTTGCACAATTAAAAGGAAGTGTAAAAGCCGCTTTAGAAATTGCAGATGGATTTGCCGCTTCTAACATTGATAAAACTGGTGAGTGGAAAGTCCAAAATTCTGTTGTAGAAACAACTGTGCAAAATAGTTATGATTTAGAAATCATCAAAAGAAAAATTCCTATAATTGCAAAGGAAATTTCTTCAGTTTGTTCAAAACAAATGGAATTTAAGGTAATATTAAAAAAAGAGGATACTACAAAAAAAGAAAATACCGAAGAACTTCCTGTTCAAGTAAAATTATTATTAAATACTTTTAAAGGTAATATCATAAGATAAATTTTTGGGAGGAATTATGAATCCATTTGAATTATTAAAAAATACACAAGCTATAAAAGCTCAAACTGAAAAACTAAAAGAAGAACTTGAAACTCTCACCGCAGAAGGTTCTTCTGGCGGAAAAATGGTTACAGTTACATTGAATGGAAAATTTGAAATGTTAGACATAAAATTAGATCCAATTTGTGTTGATAACCGTGATGTAAAAATGCTTGAAGATTTGATTGTTGCAGCTCACAAAAATGCACTCGACAATATTCAAGAGAAAATCAAAGAAAAATCATCTTCACTTTTAGGTGGAATGGATTTATCTCAATTTGGTTTATAATTTTGGTGAAAAGATGAATGCTTTTGATGAATTAGCAGGAAATTTTTCAAGACTTCCTGGAATTGGAAAAAAAAGTGCCATCAGAATGGTAAATTGGATTTTAAAACAAGATTCTGTTTTTGTAAAACGTTTTGCAAAAAACATAAATGAAATTCAGGAAAAAATCAAAACTTGTTCAATTTGCGGAAATTGGACAGAAACAGAACCTTGCCCAATTTGTTCTGATAATTTAAGAACAAAATCTCAAATTTGTGTTGTCGAACAACCACAAGATGTTACAACTATAGAATCTTACGGCGAATACAAAGGAATGTATCATATTCTTGGTGGATTGATAAAACCTCTTGAAGGAATTGGTCCTTCTCAATTAAGTATTTCAAAACTTTTAAATAGAATAAAAGAAGGAAATATTTCAGAAATCATCATAGCAACAAATCCAACTATAGAAGGCGACACAACCGCACTTTACGTAAATAAAGCAATAAATGATTTAGAACTTTCCCAAAAACCAAAAGTCACTCGTTTAGCAACAGGAATTCCAGTCGGTGGAGATTTGGAATACATTGATAAACGAACTTTGAGTTTAAGTTTTAAAGGTCGTAGTGAATTTTAATCATTCTTCCAGGCATCAATAAATTCAAACATAAATTGTTGTATATTGTTGAACCATTTTTTTTGAAATTTACACGCTTCTACACCAATATATCTAAAATGCCAACATTCCCATCTATATCCAGTTATATCTTCATATCCTTGTGGAAAACTTAAACTCCAGCCATATTTTTCACTATTTTCATTAAGCCATTTACATTGTGCCGTTTGAGCAAAACTATCATCAATATTTCCAAAATCTATTGCTGTTCCAAGTTGATGCTGACTTGTTCCTGGACGAGCTGATTCTCTTTCTGCCTCATAAAGTCCATCTACAGAAACCCAATAATTAAAAGTTCTTTCCTGCGTTTCATAAGAACGATATGTTGAACTTACATCCAAAGTAATTCCATCAGATTTTGCAGCACGAGCCATAATTCTTAACGAATCTTCAACATCTTCTCGTAATGAAAGCGTATTTTTATTGATAATATAATCATCATTTTTTACAAGTTTTCTAAGATGAGTTGGTTCGTAATCTGCACCAATATTGTGTTTTTTGTCTATTAAATAAAAAAGACTTATATCATCTGATGGAAAATTTTGCTCTTCTGCTAAAACTTTTTTTAAGTCGGAAATTAATTCATTTGCAGAACCATCTGCCATTTCTTGTTTACAACGTTCACTCATTTTTGAAAGAACTCTCTGAAGTTTTTCTATTTCAGGATTTTGCATTTGTTTTTCAGTTTTTTCTTCAATCTTTAAATTTTGATTTTCTTTTTTTGATTTTGCACAAGATGTAAAACTAAAAATCAAAATTATTGTCGCAAATATAAAATATTTTTTTAAAGTTTTCATTTTTCACCTACTCTTCTTGTAAAATTCCATCTTTTAAAATTTCGCGAGTTGAATCATCATTATAAATTATTGTGATTGTTGGATTTTTTACAACACCATCTAAATGAATTAAACAAGGTGCATCATTATCATAATTTTGACCTATCGCAAAATGACAAGTATTAAATGCTTTTTCATCTTCTAACATATTTCCAGTAATTTGTGCTGCAGGATTTAATCCAATTCCAAGTTCACCAATATTTCGTGCCATTTTTTTATAAACTGATGCCTGACCTTCTAGAAGTTTTTTTTCTTTTTCAAGCGTAAAAGGACGCGTTTCTGCTTCGGAAATTGTTTTTAAAAGTCTACGAGCTTCAGAACCACCTTTTATATCAGTTATAAAACCTTCTTCAAGTTTACACGTAATTGGTGTTTCTAAAATAGAATCGCCATCTGAAAAAGTCATAGAACCATCATAAACGATTATTCCTTCTGTTTTTCCAACTACAGGACTGATAAAAACTTCTCCAGAAGGAATGTTTCCTCCAGTTCCTGGATTTGAAAAATCTCCATCATCAAACAAAAGTTTTCGTCCTTCTACATTGATTGTTAAGTTTGTTCCGCCAGGAGCCACAACATGAACAGATTTTGCATTTTCAAAATATTTTTGAAGCATTAAACATCTTTTTTGTAAAAGTTCATAATCGATTTTTGCAGTTCTTTCCATCATATCAACCGTAACGCCAGGAGTCCAAACCGCTCTCATTGTCTTTTTTCCTTCCAACAAATAATCAAAAATATGGTCGTATTCTGAACCATCTTCCGTTTTGTAAGGATTTGCTTGAGCATTCGGGTCTTTTCCAAGTTTTATATTTGAAATTGAAAAACAAACATCCGGATTTGCCCCGATTGCAGCTAAAACTTCTGGAGTTGCATTATCAAAACTTGTTCTATCTGGCTGAAAAATTAATGTTGTGATTGCATTTTCATTGCAAGATGCTTTATAAAAATCTTGAGCAATTTCACTTGTAGCAGGATTTGCGATTATCAAAACTCGTTCACCTTTTTTTACTTTTACAACATCTTGAACAACAACTTCTGCGGGTGTTCTTTCTTTTTTATTTATAATTTTATCTAAAATCATATTTACCTTCCTTTATTTTTTTATTACAACAAGATTTCTTTCATTTTGTTCAAGTCCTGGAACATTTAATTTTATAATTTCATATTCAGGAATTAAATCTTTTATTACATTCATTTCTTCATTTATAGAATCTAATTTTGCTTTATACGCAACAAGATTTCCACCACTTTTAGTCATTTTTAATAAAGTTTTAGTCATTTTTTTATCTAAAGGTCTAAACGCTCTAAAAACAACAATATCAAAAAATTCTGAAGGAATTTGTTCTGCCTCAGAATTCATAACTTCAACATTTTTTAATCCCAAAATTGCAGAACAATTCTCCAAAAAAGCACAACGTTTACTCATTCGTTCTACAAGCCTGAAATTTATATTGGGAAAAGCAACCGAAAGCGGAATTCCTGGCAATCCTCCTCCCGAACCAATATCGCCAATTAAAATATTTGAATCTTTTTTTTCAATAAGATTTTTTATTGGAATATATGCACTCAAAGAATCTAAAATATGTCTTGTAACAAGTTCTTCATAATCTGATGTATTTGTAAGATTGTACGCAGAATTAAAAAGTGCAATTTCATTTATGTACAAATCCATTTTTGGTTGAAGATTTTCAATCTGTTCATCAGAAAAGCCAACTTTTTTTAAACCATTTTTTAATAAATTTTCTTTTTCCATTTTTCTAAGCAATTTTTAATTTCTTGAATTAGTTTTATCAATATCTAAAAGTAAATCTACATTTAAATTATTATCACTTGAATGTAAAACCACAAGATTTCCAGTTTTTTCTGCAATAAGATTTTTTTGATTTGCAAATCTATAAACAAACGAATTTTCATTTTTAAAATCTTGAACAATACTTGGTTGAACTTCAAAAGTTGTTACAACTCCATTGCTTTTTAAAGTTTTAAAAAGAATATAAAAAGTTTCTGTCCGCTTTTTTTGATTTGTAAAATAATTTCTATCTCCAGTTAAGAGAAAACTTCCATCATTTTCAGGTTCACTAAAAAAAACTTTAACCAAAGAATCTTTTATATCATATCCGTTGATTTTAAAACGCAAAATAGAAGGCTCTCGTTGTTTGAAATTTTCAGAATCCATTTGAACATTTTGCAGATTTTGTTTTTCTGATGGCGAAGAATTTTTTTGCTGATTTTTTAATTCTTCCAGACTTGTTAAAATTTGCTGCAATAGAACTGTAGATGAATTTGAAGAAATATTCGCGTTTAGAGAAGAAAAATTATCAAATAAACCTGAATCATACAAATTTGAAATATCAGAAGCCGATAAAATTGAATTATTTGTCGTTAATGCGGTAAAAATATCATTCGAATTTATAGAATTTGAAATAATTGTTTGATTTTTTGTTTCTGATGATGAATTTTCAACTTTTTGATTTGTCGAATTTGTATTTGAAGAAATTGAACTTGTTGGAGTTGATGGCTGATAAAATTCTCCACCTAAAGTTGGCATTGAAGGAGATTCAGGCATTTTTGGCATAGAAGGCATTGTAATTGACTGCCCAAAAAGACAAAAATTAAAAAAAATGCAAATCCCAAGCAAAAATGCTTTTTTTAAATTACAAACTTGCAAGAGATTCCTCCACATATTCAAGTCGTTGCGTAAGTTGAGCGATTGTTTTTTCAAGACGATTTTTTTCTTTCTCCAATTTTGATTTTGGGTCTTCTCCCCGAGCTTTTGCACTTTCTTTTTTCATTAATTCACGAATTGTCGCTGGTGATTTTCCGCCATCTTCAAATTGCTGTTCAATATTCTGACGTTCATCTTTTTTCTTTACAGAAGCAACTACTTTCATATTTTCAAAACCAATTGAAGGATTTACTTCTACACTAGCAACTTTTCTTATTTCCAATTCAGATTTTCTTGGAATACATAAAACTCTATCAATATAATCTTCATAACGAATATTTGCTTCTTTACAAAGTTCCATTGCTCTTGCAAGTTTTTTACCAAATTCTTGCATAAGTTGTCCGTTTTTCGTAAGATAGTTTTCTTTTATATCTTGAGTTAGGCTTTTCAATTCTTCATTATCTTCCCAACCAATAGAATAAAATCCTTTATTTTCTGCAATTTCCAAAAGTCCACCAAATCTAGCCCAAAATTCTTGAGTATGAACTCGACAATTTTTTCCGTAACTTGGATCATTTTCTTGCTTTTCTATTGTCATAAGATGATGTGTATATTCATGAATTGCAGTATAAATTAATTGATTATCAGTTTTTAAATTTAAATTATGTAAAAAAATCTCATGAGTGTCAGGTTTATAAAATCCGTTCACCCTTTTGCTTTCTTTTCCGGTTTGTATAACAGTAAAGTCGATTTTTGGTTCTTCTAAATTCAAAAGTATTTCTTTTATTTTTTCGTTTGTCATAATTTCCTCTAAAATTTTTAATTTTAATCTAAAAATCCAAGTTTATTTAAAATTATTGCACCTGCGACAGTTGCTGCAGTTTCTGTCCTCATAATTCTTTCTCCCATCCCACAACGAATATATCCATAATTTTCTAAAATTTTTCGCTCGTTATCAGTCCACCCACGTTCGCTTCCTATTGCTGCAAAAACTGATTTTCGCTGATTACAAGATTTTTTACAATCATAATTTAAAGAATTTTCTAATCCTTTTTGCAAAGAACAATCAGGATTTTTATTATCTAAAGCGATTTTCAAAATTTCATCATTTTCAGATTCTTTTTCACAAAAATCCAAACATTCGTTTAATGTTTTATGTAAAAATAATTTTGGAACATGCGTACTTCCAGCTTGAACAGTTCCATCTAAAAGCATTTTATATGCAGAACCTTTTTCCACGAGATTTGATTGCATATAAGATTTTTCACCAAGTTCTGTTCCTGTTAGATGAACTTCGCAAATTCCAAGAGCCGCAATATCTCGCAAAAGTCGCTTTAACTGAATTGGACGAGGAAAACCAATTATCATTTTTAAGGGTGTTAAGATTTTTCCATTTCCAAGAGGTTCAAATTTATACTCAATATTTTCTGCAATTTTTGTGATAGTTGCAATTCCGTCTTGACCATCAATTATTCCTGCTGTAAAAGAATCGCCTTCTTTTTTATGCAAAATTTTTAAAAGATGTTGTGCCCGTTCATCATTTTTTGGAATTGGTTTTAAAAATTCTTCCTGTGAAAACAAACAAATATTCATTTTTTATTAACCAAATACATTGATTTTTTTCAATATTTTACAAAGTTCATCTTTTTCTATTAAATCGATTGGACGACCTTCACAATATTTATGAGAAGACTCTGAAAAAGAGCCCATTGTTACACAAACTCCGTTATCACATTTTAAATCACGAATTTTTGTATGAAATTCTCGAATGAAAATATCACCAATAACAGTTTGAGTTCTATAAAATCTAAAAAGTTCTTTCGCCGACCATTTTGAACTTTCCACCGTACAAACCAATTCTGCACTTTGTGAAATCACTTGAACATCTTCAATCTTAACAAAACAATCTTTATGATAAGTTGAAACAAATCTTCTGCAAAGAGCAATAAAATCACTTGTTCCAGCCATCAAATAAGTTTGCAAATTTTTATTTTGATTTAATTCATTGTATCTGGCAACCAACGCATCAACATCTTTATATCCAGTTTTTACCATTTGGATTTGTTTAAAAAGAGCTAACGCTTTTGAAATTTCTTTCATTTGGATATAAGAATTTGCACATCGATATTTTATTGTAAGCATTATTTGTTCAGGAACATTTTGAAGTTTCATTCCAATTTCATAATCTTGAACAGCAGAAAGATAATCTCTATTTCTTTCATGAATTTTTCCTGCTTCTACGCAAGATTGAGCTCCATAAACTGGGTCTGGCCGCAAATGCATAAAAATTTTTACAGCACGTTCATTAATACCAATTTCGGCCATTGCGACAGCAATATCAAAGAGAATTTCTTTATTTTCTGATTTTTCTTCCAAAACTTTTTTCAAAAATGGAATACATTCACGATATTTTTGAAGTTTAAACAAAGAAAGACCAATATACTGATTTAGTTCGTTATTTTCAGGTTTTAAGATTTTTGCTTTTTTAAAACAAAATGCCGCCTTATCATAAGTTCCTACTTCAAAAAGTGCTCGTCCAAGATAATAAAGACCTTCAAAAGAATCTGGAATTCTTTTTACGGCAATAATCAAAGCATTTACTGCTTCATTTTGCTTTTTTAAATAAAACGCAGCAATTCCCATTCTTAAACTTGTTTTTCCAACATCAATTTCTTTATGTGCCGCAGAAATATCATACAAAGTTTTATAAATATTCCAAGTTTTTTCCCAATCTTTATTATTGTAAGATATATCTCCAAGAAATTCCAACGCATTAACATTATGCGGATCGTGTGCAAGTTTTTTTTCAGCTTCTTTTATAAGATAAGTTTCACCCTTTTTCTTTATTTTGTCTTTTACATCTTTTTTATTAGATTTTTTTACAGACATCACAACAATTATTGTAATTATAAGTAAAGATGCAATTATTATAGCAATTAAAAATGAAACAATCATTTACTCTCCAAAAATATGGTTTATCTTCCAAGAAGTAATATCTCTCTTCCAATAAACCAATTTTATTTGTAGATGTTTTTAATCATAAAAAATTTTAATTTTTCTGATTTTTATTTATTCAGTTTTTCTTTTACCATTTCTCCAATACGAGCCATAGCAATTTTTATTTTATTTACATCTGTAGCATAACAACACCGAATAAAACCTTCGCCACCAGAACCAAAACAAGTTCCAGGAACAACTGCAACATTATGTTTTTGGATTAATTCTGTAGCAAATTCTTCACTTGTCATTCCTGTTGGACGAATATCTGGGAACATATAAAATGCTCCTTCTGGCTCAACGCAAGGAAGTCCCATTTCTATAAAAGCAGAATGCATTAAATTTCTTCGCTGCTGATAACTAATTCGCATTTTTTCAACTTCACTCCAAGCAGAACGAAGTCCTTCCGCAGCCGCATATTGTGAAAAAATTGGTGGACAGATTGAATTATAAGCATGAAGTTTACAACAAAGGACAAGAAGGTCGTGAGGAGCGGCTATATAACCAATTCTCCAACCAGTCATTGCAAACGATTTTGAAAAACCATTAAAAATGATTGTGTAATCTTTCATTCCGTCAAATTCACCAATTGAAATGTGTTTTTGACTGTCATAAACAAGTTCACAGTAAATTTCATCACTCAAACACCAAATTTTATGTTTTTTTATAACATCAGCAATCTTTTTTAATTCTTCATAAGGAATCATTCTTCCAGTTGGATTACTTGGCGAACAAAACATTATTGCTTTCGTTTTTGGCGTAATAACAGATTCAATACTTTCTGCAGTAGGAACAAAATTAGTTTTACTTGTATCTAAATGAATAACATTTGCTTCGCACAAAACTGACAAAGGCTGATAAGAAACATAACAAGGCTCACAAACAATAATTTCATCACCAGGATTTAAAATTGAACGCAAAACCAAATCTAAACCTTCGGAAGCTCCAACTGTAGGTAAAATTTCTGTTTGAGCATCATAATGCAAATTATATTTTTTTAAATATTTAGAAATTTCTTCTCTTAATTCTATTAAACTCCAATTTGAAGTGTATGATGTGTGTCCTTTTTCAAGATGATAAAATGCTTCTTCACGAATTACCCAAGGCGTTGGAAAATCTGGTTCACCAACTCCCAAAGAAATAATATCATCATGACCTATACAAAGTTCAAAAAATTTACGAATTCCGGATGGAGGAATTTGCTCCATTCTAGAACAAAATTTATCTTTTCTATCATTCATAAAAAAATCCTATTTTATGCTTAAAATTTAAGCTTGAACGCCTTCCCGACGATCTCTTTCATCTTCTACATAAACAATATCATTTTCTTTATATGTTTTAAGAACAAAATTTGTTTTTGTAGAACGAACACCTTCCAATGTAGAAAGTTTTTCACTTACAAATAAAGCTACATCTTTTAAATTGTCGCCTTCAATTAAAACTTTCAAATCATAACCACCACTCATCAAATAAAGTGATTTAACTTGTGGAAAACGATAAATTCTATCTGCAATTGCATCAAAACCGTGTTCTCTCTGTGGTTGCACTTGAATTTGAATTTCCGCTAAAACTTTTTCCTGGGCGACTTTATCTTTTTCTGGGTTTACAATGGCGACATATTTTAAAATAACTCCATCATCTTCTAATTTTTTGATAATTGCAGAAACTTCATCTGGAGTTTTTTTTGTCATTGCTGCAATATCTTCAATTGATAAACGAGCATTTTGTTTCAATAAATCAAGAATTTCTTCCATATTTGTAAACCTCTAGTTTTATTATATTACTGCTTATAATTTTTTTTTACAATGAAAAAGGCATAAAAAAAATCCGATAGCATTTACTACCGGATTTGCTTATTTTTTTAGATTTTATCTTGATAATTTTAGATAAGATGAATATTCAGCCATTCTTTGACCTCTATCATCTTTGAAATATCGTTCTCTGTCTTTTTTTAGATAACGATAATGGAAATATTTATGTTCTTTCATAAAATCTTCCATAACGGCAATAACTGTATTCATTGCTTCGCCTTTTTCAAAAGTTACATACAAAGTTGTATAATAAATACGAACTTCATCATATAAAGGGCTATATTCAATTCTTACAGAAGCATTTTTATCATTTGTGTGTTGATTTTCTGGCACAATATTCAATGTTTGAGTTTTTTCTGTTTCATATTCTTCTTCTGTAACTTCACGAACTGCAGAAGGAGCGGTCCATTCTGAATCGTTATTTTTTGATTGAGCAAATATAAAAGTAGAAAAAATTGTTAAACAAGTAAAAATGATAAAAGTTTTTTTCATATCAAACTCCTAGAAAATTCATCAATAAACTTTATATTCAGTTATTTTACCGCATTCAAGAAAAAAATCAAGATTTATTACATATTGTCCAGAAACAATGCCAACTGTTGGAATGTCTTTTATTAAAACTTTTCCTGTAATTTCTTTTGGTTTATTCTTAATTGTATTACGATAATAATTTCTGATAGCATTTTTTAAAGCATCTTTAGATGCATTTTTTAAACCATCAAATCCATCGTAAATAGAACCAGTTCCTCTTCCGTGAATCACAGGATTTTGAATTGATGACCAAAAATAATAAGTTTGAATTTGAGATTCTGTTCTTGTATATTCACACCAACAATTTAAGCGATTATTTTGAATCCAAGGTTTTGCATAAGTGATAAGATTTTGCGTTTTTGAAAAATCAACTATTTCTGTTATTTCTAAAATCTCTTCTACATTTCTCATCTTATCCGATGGCGTATAACGAAATTCCCAACCATAAACCATTCCTGAAATTAAAAACGGTCCAACTTCTTTTATACTTTTTATAGGATAATCATATTGTTTAAGCGACAAATCTTGAGCTTCTGAAAGCCCCGGATACGCATCTAATTCTGCCCACAAGGGAATTCTAATTTTTTTTATTACAGATGGACTTTGTGCATAAACCAAAAACGAAAACACAAAAAATGATAAAAATAAAATTCTTTTTATAAAATAAAAACTATTTTTTATACGCATTTTTCCAAATTTTTATTGGATGAATTCCCATTCTTATTACAAAATAAAGCCAAGCTACAATAAATCCAAATAAATGAGTTATATGAGCAACTCCTTGTCCACTTCCAAAAAATTGACTTAAAAATTCTATGATTGCATAAACTAAAACAAGAATTGGAGCTGGAACAGGAATAATTCCCCAAATATGAATTACGGAATTTGGATAAAATACCGCATAAGCAAAAAGAACTGCATAAACTGCACCACTTGCACCCATTAAAAATGCATAATATTGATGTGTGAAAAAATAAAAAATATAAGAAAAAAATCCACTTAAAATTCCACAAACAAAATAAAAAAGTAAAAATTCTTTAGAACCAATTGCTTTTTCAAGATAAGAACCAAACATCAAAAGACCTAACATATTGAAAAAAATATGAGAAAAATTCCCATGAATAAACATATATGTTACAAATTGCCAATACATATGATAGTAATTTATGCAAAGTACATTTAAAGAACAAAGCATTTTGATATTTGAATTCTTTAACAACCAAGAAAGAACATAAACAGCAACATTTATCAAAACCAAAATTAAAGTTGCATTAAAAAATGTATAACGAAATGGTTTTCTAAAAAAAGGTTTATTTAAGTTTTCCATTATAATCTTCTTCTGCATCAAAAAATGAAACTTTATTTCTTCCAGTCTTTTTAGAAACATACAACGCTTGATCCGCTTGATTTACAATTTCATTTGGAGAATTTACAAGATTTTTTTCTGCATCAAAAACAGAAACACCGCAAGAAATTGTTACATGTAAATCTTGTCCGTTAAAATTAAAAATATGTTCATCAATTGCTGAACGAATTCTTTCTGCAACAAGAAGACTTTCTTCTTTTCCAGTATCATTTAAAAGAACTGTAAATTCTTCTCCACCATAACGGCTTGCAACATCTGTTTCTCTAAGATTTTTTCTGATAATATCTGCAACTGAAATTAAAACAAAATCACCACATTCATGACCGTAAGTATCATTAAATTTCTTGAAAAAATCTATATCAAACATTAAAACCGCTAAATTCTGATTATTCAAAAACGAGGAATCTATTGATTGAGTCAAAACATTAAAGAAATAAAATTTTAATTTTAATTTAGTCATCATATCTGTGGAAGACTCTTCAACTAAACCTGCGTTATTAATTGCAACCGACGCAAGAGATGCAATCGACATAATCATTTCTTTTTCATAATCTGTATATTTTGTATCATCTTCAATCGCAATTCTTTCCTGCAAAACTAAAATTCCATTCATGTGATTTTTTTGAATGAGAGGAACGATTAAAGTTGGTGAAAGACATTTTAAAACTGAAAAAGTTTTATCTTGCGGAACAAGAGTTTCTAATTCTTCCATAGAAATTGGTCTTTTCGTTTCTAAAAGTTTATTTGTTAAAGGACATTTTACAGGAATCTGAATTTTTGAAGTACTATTTTCATCTTTTGAAGTTTCGAGAACATAATTTTCATTTGTGATTAAATCTCTAACAAAAATTTCAGCACCTAAAGTATGCATTTGTGCCATGCAAATATAAACAATAGATTCCAAAAGATTTGAAAAATCCAGATTTTGACAAAATGATTTTGCTATATCAAGAAGTTGCTCTAAATCATAAATGCGTTTTTCATAATGCATTGTTTGTTCTAAAATCTGATTATTTTTAGATTTTGATTTGCCTTTTGTTTTACCCATCGATTTTAATTTCTATCTCCAATATTTATAATAACATAATTCTTCATTATTTCAAAAAATATTTCCCAATTTTGATATTGCTGCTCAAGAAGATTTGTTTTATCTCTATTTCGCGAAGACAAAATCAAAACTTTCAAATTTGAAATAATTTCACTTGAAGGCTTTTTTGCATCCTCCAAAATATCACCTAATTCCTTGTATAAAGAATAAAGATTTGTAACTTCTGCCTGAACAATATCTTGTGCATCTTTATTTATACTAGAAACCATATCTTGCAGCTTTTTGTAAAAATCCTTATCTTTTTTGCTGTCTTTAATAAATCCTTCCAAAACTAGAGTACTATTTTTTTTATCTCTATCAAAGGAATTTTCAAACGCTTCTATTTCTTTATCGGCATTTATTGCTCCATAAACAAGAGTAGAAAAATCAGTTTTATACTTTGGATTGTTAAAAAAACCTTCAATCACAATATTATTTAGCAAACTTTTTACATTTTCTGTTATATAGTGAAAAAGAAAAGTTTTTAATATTTTGAGAGGTAAAATCCACTTAAATGAAAGAGGCGTTTCTGCTTGCAAAAGTTGATTTTCAGTTTGATTGTACGAACCAACTTCAAGCAAAGGAGCTTCTCCAAAAAGTTTTTTTACATCATCAGAAATTCTTTCGTCTTGTATTTCTGATTTTATACGCTGTTCATCAACATCAAATTTACTTTTTAACATATCTGCAAATTCTTGACGAGGAGAACCTGTAATTGTTAAAATTTGTGGCTCATATTCTAAATCATTTTTTGCATATCTGATGATGGTTTTTAATTTTTCTGGAGAAATTACTTTTGTAATAATAAAATTTATTCTTTTTAAATTAGTTAAAATTTGTTTTTTATCAATTTCGGAAAAATTATTTCCTTTTTTTAATTCTGCAATCGCAACAATTGCTTCTGCCATAGAACTAGTAAGATTTACAGCCGCAATATGATAATACAAATCTTCTAAAGTATTTGAAATTTTTTCTAAAGGAAGTTCTGCGTATTTTGGAGAATAATTAAAATTTTCAGGTTCAAATTTATAATCAAACGATTGCAAAAAAGGAACAAAATTAAAATGACAAAATTCAACAAATTTTCGTAATTCAAGAATATCTTTATCCATATCTTTAAAATTTGCAGAATTTAATTCTTTTACAACAGTTTCAAGATTTCTTTTTTGACGATTATAAATTCTATCTGCATTTTTATAATCAGCTAAAATTTCTGATTTTCTATTTTCATAAGAAAAAGTTTCCAAAAGTTCTTGAGATTGCAAACTATACGCCGTTGTTATCAACTGACCTTCAAATCTGTGCTGACGCGGAATATTGTTTGGACTAATTGTTGATGAAAAAAGATTATCCAAAGGGCGAATATTTTTATAAAGTGTATAAAGTGCTTCTCCAAAATTCGCTTGAAGATTTCCATTTTTAAATATAATCGGATTAAAAGATTTTATTTCTGTTTCAAGTTTTTTTAATTGATTTTTTTTCTGCACTTCTGGAGAAGATTTATTGAAAATAGATTGAAAAAAATTTGAAATTGTATCAAGAAATGACATATTCTACCCTTTTTAGTTTAACAAAAAATATTTTTCTTCACCACTTATTTTTAAATATTTCCATTTAGAAAATCATCAAAAATATTATGATAATCTTGTACAGAACTAGCATGAACTATTTTTTTTCTAATTTCTCCACCATTTTGAATTCCTTTTGAATATGCATGAAAACGCTTTCTCATTTCTAAACAAGCATGTTGCTCAGAAGTTTCAGAAACAAGTTGTTCTAATTCTGAAAAACCAGTTTTTATTCTTTCTTTTATAGGAACTGGCTCATAAAATCCGTTTTTTAATAAAGAAATTGTATCTCTAAAAATAAAAGGATTTCCCATTGCTCCTCGTGCAAACATAATTCCATCAACGCCAGTTTCTTCTAACATTCGTTTTGCGTCTTCTGGTTTAAACAAATCGCCACTGCCAAAAATTGGAATTTTTTTATTAGCAGATTCAACTAATTGCTGAATAATTTTCCAATCAGAGAATCCTTCATAACCTTGAGCTCTTGTTCTAGGATGAATAGTGATTGCACTTACTCCAGCATCCATTGCAGCTTGAGAAGCATCTTTCCAAGTAATTAATTTTTGTTCCCAACCAGAACGAATTTTTACAGTTACAGGAATTGTTCCACAAACATCAACTACCGCTTTTACAATTTTAAAAAGTTTTTCTGGTTCACGAGTTAAAACAGAACCCGCTCCGCTTTTTACAATTTTTGGAACAGGACAACCGCAATTTATATCAATTACTTCACAATGAGTTTTTTCAATCACTATTTTTGCAGCATTTGCCATAATCTCCGGTTCACCGCCAAAAATCTGAACCGCATAAGATTTTTCATTGTTTGCACGCTTCATTAAAGTTTCAGTCTTTAGATTATTCCGAACTAACGCTTCTGCACTAACCATTTCTGTATATGTAAAAGCGGCTCCATTTTCTATACAAACTGAACGAAAAGCAACATCACTATATCCGGCGACAGGAGCTAAAAAGAGATTTCCATTTAATTGAACATTTCCTATTTTTACAGGATGAAATAAATTTTCCATAAAGTACGGCTAGATTTTCTATCTAGCCAAAAAAAACTAATTTTCAGGAAGATTAAATGCCTTACAACTATTTTTCCAAAGTTGTTCTGCTAAAACTTCAGGTTCCATATCAAGCATTTCTGCAAGAAATTTTTCTGTAGAAACTAAATAAGCAGGCATTGTTCTTTTTCTTTCCCGATATTCTGCTGGAATCATAAAAGGACTTTCCGTCTCAATTAAAATTTTATCAATTGGAATATTCAATACAGTTTCATGAAGATTTCTAGCATTTCTGTATGTTAAATTTCCTGCAAAACTAAACCAAATATTTTTATCAAGACATTTTTTTGCATAAGCTGCATTTTCTGAATAACAATGTAAAATTGCACCAGCATCAGGAAGTCTTTCTGCCAAAATATCATAAACATCTTTTCCTGCATCACGATTATGAATGACAACTGGAAGATTATGTTTTTGTGCAATTTCAAGCTGTGTGATAAATAATTCTATTTGAGAACGTTTATCTCCAAACTGCTTAAAATAATCCAATCCTGTTTCTCCAACTGCAATAACATTTGGTAATTCAAGACTAGACTCTAAAGTAGAAATCCAATCATTTCCAGGATTTGTAACTTCTGATGGAGCAACACCAACAGCATAATATATTCCAGATGTTCCTTTTAAATTATTATATACACGTGGAAAATCCATCAAACTATTATTAATGCAAACAATACGAGAAACACCAGCCAACTTTGCTTGTTGAATAACGCGTAATTGTTCTATAGGGTCATCGTAAATAAGCCCGATGTGAGCGTGAGTATCAAATAACTTCATGGCTTTTCTTCCTAAAAGATTGGATAATTTTTTTTTAATTTATACCGATAATTTAACATAGGTTTTTATAATCGTCAAATAAATTTTATTTTTGCAACGATAAAAATGATTTTTAGAACAGAATTTTAAAAATTCAAAATGACAGTTTATTTGACCACACTAATTTACTATGATATACTAATTTTTACGATTTTATAGGAGCAAAAGAGTGGCTAAAACTCAAAAAAAATTAAAAAAATTAGAAAAACGAGTTGCCTCTAATGTTTCAAAAGGCTTTGGTTCTATTTTTCACTCAATTGGAAATTTGTTTGTAAAAATTTTCAAACTTTTTGATAATAAATTAACTATTATGATTGTTCCTCACTCGCAAAGTAAAGTAATAAATTTTCAAACAAATGTTTTTGCTTTAACTCTTGGAGTTCTTATTACAATAGGCGTTTTGTTTTCATTCTTTTATTTTAATAAACGTTCTATTAATTCACAGATAGAAATTGCTTCTTTAGAAGAACAAAATAGAACAACTTTAGCAAGTTTAGATGAACTTCGTGATGAAAATGCAAATCTTTTTCAAGCAGCAAAACATTTTCAATCATCACTTTCACAAAGTTTAACTTTATTAGGAATTTCACAATCAGAAAATAAAACAAATTCTTCCATTTCAAAAAGCGACCTTTCATCTTTATTCAGCACAAGTGAAATAACAAATGGTACAAGCAAAGAAATTTCTGATATTCGCGAATTAACTTCTTATTTGGAAAATTCAGTAGAACCAATTGAACAAGTTGGAAAAATGTTAAAAACTCAACAAAATTTATTTACCGAAATTCCAAGTATTCATCCTGTAAAAAATCCAAATGTACACGTTTCTATGGCGTTTGGTCCAAATGTTCATCCTTTAAGCGGAACTTGGTACATTCATAAAGGAATTGATTTTTCAACTTGGCGAGCAGGAGATCCTGTTATGGCAACCGCTTCTGGACAAGTTGTAAATCTTGGTTTTGATAACAGTTTTGGAAATTCCATTATCATAAAACATAATCATGGAATTTATACACGTTACGCACATTTAAACAGTTTTAGAGTAAAAAAAGGACAATTCGTAGAACAAGGTGATATAATCGGAACAGTTGGAAATACAGGTATGTCTACCGGTCCTCATTTACATTATGAAGTCCACATTGGTTCTGATGTTGTTGATCCTGCAAAATATATTAATATCAATGTTGCAAAATAGGTTTTTATGGCTTTACGAATAGATGACATTTCTCTTAATACAATTTTAGGAAGCGGTTCTTCAATAAAAGGAAATTTAACAATAAATGGATTTGTTAGAGTTGATGGAGATATTGATGGCGACCTTTCCACAGATGGAAATGTAATTATTGGAGAAAATGCTAGAATACGAGGCAACGTAAATGCAAAATCAGCGGTTATTGGTGGAATTATTTTAGGTGATGTTTTCGTAAAAGAAAATGTTAAACTTTTACAAAATTCAGTCGTAATTGGTGATATTTTATCTCATAAAGTTCAAATTGAAGAATCTGCATTATTTCAAGGTCATTGTATTTCTATAAAAAATGATGAAGAATATGAACGTATTTCCCATGATTATATTCAATCTAAAGAAATTATAAAAAAGGTTTATCATTCATGAGCGAAATCGATTCTTTAGGAACGTCTTATTATTTCTCTGGTGTAAACACTTTAACTAATGAAACCTTAAAAAAACAAAAAACAGAAAAATCATCATCAACAAAAAAATCAAAATTTGTAGATTTTTTCAAAAATAAAGAAGAAGAAACAGATTTTATTGCAAAAGGTCTTCCTCCAGAAATAAAAAATATGTCTTTTGAAGATGCAACAATCTTTCTAAAAGATGCCGTTGATATTGCTGGAAACGAACTTTCAAACTCAATAAATCAAGAAAATATCGAAAAATTCAAAAAAGCAGTAAGTCAATTTATAAGTTTTGTCGTTTCAAACAATTATGAAATAAATTATAAAAGAAAACGAAGAAAAGAATTTGTTTCTCCAATCGGAATGTTTTCAAACTACAACACAATACCTCGCTTAAAAGACCCAAAAGTTCAGATAAATATTATCAATGAAAAATTAGATCAACTTACAAAAGAAACAATGAAAACACAAATGAATAATTTTTTAATTTTGCAAAAAGCAGATGAAATAAAAGGACTTATTATAGACTTGATGAGTTCTTAATTTGTAGTTTATAATTTTATATAACAAAAGGTAAAAAAATGAGTGATATTTTTGAAAGCGATATAGATTCAGAAAACGAAAATTTAACTTCTCTTGAAGATAACGAAGAATTTTCACAAGAAACAGAAAATCTTACAATAGATTTTCCACTTTATCTTCTAAAATTGAGTTATTCTTGCGAAACTCTTTATGCAAAAACTCAAAATAAAACAGTTTTAAACTCTGGTGATTACGTTATTACGCCAACTCGTTATGGAAAAGATATTGCAATGGTTTTGGGAAGAGCAAAAAAACCAATCGGAATAAAAAAATCAGATATTGTAACTATTGAAAGAAAAGCAAATGATGAAGATTTAAAAAAACGAGATGAATTATTAAAAAAAGAAAAAGATGCATTTCCAATTTTTAGAGAAAAAGCAGCTGCACATAAATTAGACATAAAACTTATAGAAACACATTTCCTTTTTGACGAACAAAAAGTTCTTTTCTTTTTTAGTTCTGATACTAGAGTTGATTTTCGCGACCTTGTAAAAGATTTAGTTTCTATTTTTAAAATGAGAATTGAATTACGCCAAATTGGTGTACGTGATGAATCTAGAATTACCGGCGGACTAGGAGTTTGCGGAAGACCTTTCTGTTGCCATGCCGTTTCTGACAAATTAAGACCAGTTTCTATAAAAATGGCAAAAGACCAAAATCTCTCCTTAAATTCAATGAAAATTTCTGGTCAATGCGGAAGACTTTTATGTTGCCTTTCTTACGAATACGATTGGTACAACGAAGCAAGAAGAAATCTTCCAAATGAAGGAATAAGACTTTTCTACGACGGAACAGATTTTAAAATTATAGAAGTAAATCCTATCACATTTATGGTAAAAATGATTGGTGATGATGGTCGCCTTTTAGAAGTAAACGCAAAACGTTTTTATAAAGACAATAATCGGTGGAAAATAAACTAATTTTTCAAGCATTGTAAAACATCTAAAATTTTATTAAAATGCTTTCTTATGAAAGCTAGTAAAACTATAATCTGGACACTGCGAGACTCTCCTAATGACGCAGTTATTGCAAGCCATCAACTTATGATGCGTTCTGGTATGATTCGTAAACTTGGAAACGGACTTTACGCTTATATGCCACTTGGTTATCGCTCTTTTATGAAAGTTCAAAAAATTATTCGAGAGGAACTCGATAAAGCCGGACTTTTAGAAATCAAACCGACTGTAATTCAACCTGGAGAATTGTGGAAAGAATCTGGACGTTGGGACAAAATGTCTGGCGAAATGCTAACCGCAAAAAATCGGCAAGGTCAAGATATGATAGTTTCTCCTACTGCAGAAGAAGCGTTTACATCTCTTGTTCGTGATGGACTTTCTTCTTACAAACAATTGCCTTTTTCTCTTTATCAAATCAATACAAAATATCGTGATGAAATTCGTCCTCGTTATGGAGTTATGCGTGGTCGAGAATTCACAATGATGGATGCATATTCTTTTGATAAAAATCAAGATGATTTAAATGAATCTTACAATAATGTCGCAAAAGCATATCATAAAATTTTTAAACGAATGGGATTAAAAACTATCACCGTAAAAGCCGATACAGGTGCAATGGGCGGTTCTGGTTCTGAAGAATTCATGGTAGAAAGTCCTGTTGGTGATGACACACTTTTGCTTTGCCCAAATTGTTCTTACGCTGCAAATGTAGAAAAAGCATCTTGTCAAAAAGAAATTCCTTTAGATAGCAACGGAGTTCCTCAAAAAGAAACAAATTTATCAATGGAAAAAGTTGCAACTCCAAATGTTTTCAGCATTGATGATATGGAAACATTTTTTAATGCAAAATCTACAATATTTTTAAAAGCGTTAATTTATAAAGTTTATAATAGTGCAATTGATTTTTCTCAAAATGATTTTTACAAAAATGCAGAGAAAATTACAGAAGGTGGTTCAACTTACATTCCAGAAACTTTCTTTTGCGTTTTAATTCGTGGTGATTTAGATGTAAACGAGTCAAAACTTGCTTCGGTTTTAAAGGCAAGTGGAGCAGAATTAGCAAATGATGAAGATGTTTTAAAATATTCAGGAGCTCCTCATGGTTTTGTTGGTCCTTTCGGAATAAAAATACCAATTCTCGCTGATGTTTCAACTCTTGAAATGCATGATTGTATTGCAGGAAGTGGCGAAGAAGGTTATCACATAAAACATGTAGAACCAAATCGTGATTATAAACCTTTCTTAACAGCTGATATTCGTACTTGTAAAGAAGGTGATAAATGTCCTGACTGCGGCGGAACTTTCTACATGAAAAAAGGCAACGAATTAGGACACATTTTCAAACTTGGTGATAAATATACAAAATCAATGAATGTAACTTATCTGGACGTAAACGGAAAACCTGTAATTCCACTTATGGGTTGTTATGGAATTGGCGTTGATAGAACTTTAGCTTCAATCATAGAAGCAAATCATGATGAAAAAGGAATTTCCTGGCCAATGACAATTGCTCCTTACCAAGTTGCAATCATTCCAATTCAATATAAAGGAAAAATGCAGGAAGTTGCAGATAAACTTTATGATGAACTTTCAAATGCTGGAATTGAAGTTTTACTTGATGATAGAAATGAGCGACCTGGAGTAAAATTTGCTGATTCAGAATTAATTGGTTTTCCAGTTAGAATTGTAATTGGCGATAAAAATCTTCCAAATGTAGAAATTAAAATTCGCAATGCAGAAAATGCAGAACTCGTTCCTGAAACTGACGCTGCAAAAAAAGTTTGTGATTTTGTAAAATCTGAACTTGAAAAATTAAATAATTAGGATTTTCAAATGAAAAAAACTTTTTCGGTTTTTATTTCATATTTTGTTTTTGTTTTAAATATTTTTGCCATGCCTTATTTTGAGTCATTTTTGCCTGATAATTCTGGTGAATATGTTTATTACAAAGACAATAGTTTTATTCGCGAAAGTTATTTCGGCTTTTTGTATTATGATGATTCAACTTTTCAACTTAGATTTTTTTCACCAGAAGACAAAGAAAATTTTCTACCAGAAAAAGATATAAATCTTTATGTAACAGTCGATTCTACAAAAAAAAATCTTGAATTAACTGGAGAATTAATTTCATCACAAATTCTTCCCAACTCAGACGATACAGATTTAGTAAATTATCTTCACGATATGTTTTATGAATTCACTTCCCGCCGAATAAAAATAAATTCCGTTTCTCCAAAAAATGATGATTATAATTTTTCACATAATTTTAATGATGATGGACAAAAAGTTTACACAGATTTTATGCAATTTGGTGGAAATGTTACAATCATTTACGATTCTTTAATTCCTCTTTTTAATATAAAAAAAATTATTAATTCTGAAGGAAAATCAATTTTAGAATGTGTAACAATCGGACAGTTAAAAAATTCAAGCGATACAGATTTTAATGATTTTAAAGGTTTTAAAACTCAAAAACAAGTTCATAATTCAAAACAGAAAAATAAATCTAAAAAAATAAAACAAAGTTTTGAATCACAATCCATTTTGCTTGATGAAAATTGGACAAAACAAATGGAAAATTTTTGGACTTATGGTGATGATTCTTTAATAACAATATCTAAAATTCCAGAAATGAATCCAAACGAAACCTTAAACGAATTTTACATTTTAAGAAGATTATTAGAAAGCACAAATGGAAGTTACACAGATATTTCAAATGTAGAAATTTTATATGATAGAAAGAAAAATCAGTACAAAATTACAAGTCAAAATTATTTGCAGAAAAAAAATGATTTTATAATCACAACAAAACTTCTTACAAAAGATAATAATATTTCTAATGTATTTTATTATTTTTCTATTTCAACTTATAATTCTGCTTACGAAAAAAATCATTCTTATTTTGATAAAATCGTAAAATCTTACAAAATCGAAAATTAAAAATTACTTCTTGAAAGTGGAGAACCTATCCATTGCCCTTCACTTCCAAGATATTCTTGTTTTTCACCTTCAATCAAAAACTGAACGCTTTTTACTGTACTAAAACATGTTGCCGTATAAACGATTTGCATTAATTGTCCGCGAATTCCTTCAACTCCTAAATTATTAAATTCAAAATTTTCATTAAAATTTAAATATGCAATGCCGTCAGAAACTCTTGCACTTAAAAGTTTAGTACCTTCAGGAATAAGTGTCATACAATTTTTTTCCGCATTTGATGATTTTAGAGGTCCACTTATTAAAAAGTTGATTGATGTTGTTAATGGTGAATCTGATTTTTCTGCATTTCTTTTTACAATTTTTCGAACAACAGAACCGTCTGAATCGATATTTACAAAACACAATTGATATTCAAAAGCAGGTGGATTTTGTTTTTTTGGTTGTTCTGTTTTATTTTCAACTAATTTAGAAACATTTTCTTTTACATTTTTTTGAGTATCATCAAGTTTTTCTTTTACAGAATCTTGCACAAGATTTCCAACTTTTTCTTGAATAGAATTGATTGTTTCTGAAGTTTCATTTTGCAAGATTTCTTTTACAGATGGACTTTCTTTTTCTATTTCAATAACTATATTTTCATCATCTTTTAAAGTGATTGTATCTTTCTTTGTGTCTTCATGTTTTTCTACAAATTCTGGTGTTTTTCCAAAAACTCTATCAAAAAATCCAGTTTGTTTATAATTTGATAAAATTTTATCTTTATTAATAAGAAAGATTATTGCCATCACGATGAGAGCCAACAAAATACACGATACAGTAAACATTCCATTATTTATTTTTTTTGATTTTTTCTTAGCCATAAATTTATTATCGGTATTTTATTTTTAGTTTTTAGATTAAGTTTTACAAATATCGCCCATCGGTATTGGCTCTTCGTGCCAAACTTGAGTTTTCCTTTTCGGAAAACTCACACGCTCTGGGCGATTTTTTCTTCCTAGTAAATCTTTCTAGTTTTCCAAATACTTATTAATTGCTGCAGCTGCCTTCCGTCCTTCGCCCATCGCTAAAATTACGGTGGCGGCACCTAAAACTATATCTCCACCTGCCCAAACTTTTGTATGCGATGTTGCCTGATTTTCATCAACAATAATATGACCTCGCTTGTCTGCATTTAAGCCTGGAGTTGTTTTTACTAAGAGAGGATTTGAACCATTTCCAAGAGCGACTATCATTGCATCACAAGGAACATCATGTTCTGAACCCGGAATTGCAACTGGAGAACGTCTTCCAGATTCATCAGGTTCACCAAGTTCATAAGAAAGACATCTTACACCGCAAACTTTTCCGTTTTCATCACCCAAAACTTCTACAGGATTTTCAAGAAATCTAAAATTAACACCTTCTTCTTCTGCATGTGCAATTTCTTCCAATCTTGCAGGCATTTCTTTACGAGTTCGTCTATAAATAATATCAACTTGTTCAGCACCTAAACGAAAAGCCATTCTTGCAGCATCCATAGCAACGTTTCCAGCTCCACAAACGACAACATGTTTTGCTTCATAAATTGGAGTTGCTGCATGTTCTTTATCATAACCTTTCATAAGATTTGCACGAGTAAGATATTCATTTGCAGAAAAAACTCCTATCAGATTTTCACCAGAAATATTCAAAAATTTTGGAAGACCTGCACCAGTTCCTATAAAAGCAGCATCAAAATGTTTTTCTTGTAAAAGTTGTTCTAACGTATTTGTTCTTCCAACCAAGAAATTTAATTCAAATTTTACACCAATTTTTTCCAAATTGCTAATTTCATCTTGAACAATGGACTTTGGAAGTCGGAATTCAGGAATTCCATACATCATAACTCCGCCAGCTTTATGGAATGCTTCAAAAATTGTAACTTCATGTCCAGCTCTTGCACAATCAGCAGCAACTGTAAGACTAGCAGGACCTGCACCAATAATAGCAACTTTTTTTCCTGTCGCAGGTGCAATTTGAGGAATTGAAACTTTATTATTTTCACGTTCCCAATCAGCAACAAATCTTTCCAAGCGACCAATTGAAACAGATTTTTCTGGACTTTTCCAAATTTTTCCAACTGTACATTTTTCCTGACATTGTTTTTCTTGAGGACAAACGCGTCCACAAATTGCAGGAAGAAGACTTGTTTGTTTTATTATATCAACAGCCTTTTTAAATTCACCATGAGCGATTTCATCAATAAAAGCAGGAATATTAATATTTACTGGACATCCTTCCATACAAAACGGATGAGCACATTGTAAACAACGATTTGCTTCTACGACTGCTTGTTGTGCACTATAGCCTAACGCAACTTCTTTCATTTCTCGTTTTCTAACATTAGGATCGCGAGTTGGCATTTCCATTTGAGGAATTGTATTTCTTTCTTTTGGAGTAAGTTTTCCATTAGTTTTTAATATTTCTTGAATTTTGTTATATTGTTCTTCTACGTTGATTGCCATTTTAAGTTTCCTTTTATATTTTTAAGCCAACGATTGAGCTTGTTCTAACATTCTACATTTATGATTGTCTTCTTGTTCACGTTCTTTAAATGATTTCATTCTCATCATCATATTATCCCAATCAACTTGATGAGCATCAAATTCAGGTCCATCAACACAAACAAATTTAGTCTTTCCACCAATAGAAACACGACATCCACCACACATTCCTGTTCCATCAATCATAATTGTATTTAAAGAAACTGTAGTTTTTATTCCATATTCTTTTGTTGTAAGGGCACAGAATTTCATCATTATAGGAGGTCCGATTGCAATAACTTCTGCAGGAGGACATTGACTTTCACACATTTCTTTTACAGGAATTGTAGAAACGCCTTTTCTGCCGGCAGAACCATCATCAGTCATAATGATAACTTCATCTGCTAAAGCACGCATTTTTTCTTCATAAATGATTAAATCTTTTGTTCGAGCGGCAATTACCATTATAACCTTATTTCCAATTTCTTTATGAGCTTGAACAATTGGATAACAAGGAGCAACACCGAATCCACCACCAACTATTAAAACTGGTCGATCATATTTTTCGATTTTGGAAGAATTTCCTAAAGGACCAAGAATAACAGGAATATTATCACCTTCATTTTTTAATGAAAGCTTAAAAGTCGATGCTCCAACTGGTTGAAAAGCTAAAGCAATCCAACCTTCTTGAGCGTTTCCATCTGCGATTGTAAGAGGAATTCGTTCTCCAAATTCTTCATCAACTTGAATAATAACAAATTGACCAGCTTTTCTGTTTCTAGCAATTTCTGGTGCATTTACACGCATATAAAAAACGTTAGAAGAAAGCTGTTGTTTTTCAATAATTTTAAACATTTAAACCCTTCTTTAATTATAAAAATAAATTTTCATAACACTGAATTTTTATTTTACAACAAGAAGGGTTTATGGTCAAACGACTAGAAACCTACACTTAAATTAGCAAAAACACCTAAACCACTGCCTTTAAGTGCAGAAACAAATCTTGAAGATTGCGTAGAAATTCCAAGATTAAGTTCAATAAGATGAATATTTACGCCAAGTGTTAATTGATTTACAAATACATGCTCTAAATATCCAGTTTGTAATCTTGCTGTTAAAACTGAAGCCAAACTTGCTTTTAATCCTAAAGAATATTCTGGATAAAATTCTACTTCATCTAAATTACTAGAAAAAGGATGAACTACACCACAACCAACCATTCCAGATAGAACAAAAAATTCATTATGGAAAGGTTTTAAATCTGCAGAAACATTCAATTTTAAAGGACGATTTATATAATATTTACATTCTTCAGAATCCGAGTATTCTTGTTGAAAATCATAAGCGGTTTTATCTTCTTCATTTCCTTCTTCAAGAGTTGAAGCGTCTATTTCATAATCAAAAGAACATTTGTAATTAGTTTTATAATTTAATTTTCCTGGATAAATTGGGATTCTATAATTTGTAGTTAAAGTAAAATTATCTGCAAAATCAAAACCCAAAGAACCGCTTAAATCAAATCCAAAATTACTATTTCTGAAAGATTCAGATAGAAAATATGAATAACTTGTTGAATCAAGAACAATGGAATCTGGAGTAAATTCTCCATTTTCGCCTACCATATCGGATATTGCTGCAATTGAATAAAGTGAAGCATCTACATTTGCATTTACTTTAAGAGTAGATTCCGTTGTATTTTCTACAGTTGCACTAATATTATTTGTTGTTCCATGTGCAAGTGGTATGAAGATTGATGGTGCAACCACAAGATTGAGTTTACTTATTTTCATTGCAACAGGAACCTTAAAATAAGCAAATACATCAAAATTTCCTTCTCCATCAACTTTTATATCTTCATAAAGTTCATTACCATTGCCCAAGAAATCAAAAAAATCTTTTCCAATTCTAACATTTGAAGAAAATTCAACACCAGGATTAAAACCAATTGCAAAAACTCGTGCATTTAAATTTAAAGCAACATTTGGAGATGTATAAAATCTAAAATCTAAACCAGAATCTGGGAGAGTATCTGCTATTTCTTTTAAATCAATTACGACAGTTCCATCCTCCGTTCCAAAAAAATCATAAAAAGTAAAATAATTATTTGAAACTTGAAAAGGAACTTCTGCTTTAAGTTCTATAAATCTGTTTGAAAAATATTCCGATTGTCCAAAACAAAGAGGAATAAAAAACAAACTTGTTATAAAAAAAGATAATAAACGTTTCATAATCTCACCTCCTAAAATTCAAATTTTAAAGAACCATCAGTTTTTATTCCAAGAATAATATGTGTTGCTAAAGAAACATCTTTTTCAATCCAAAAATTGCCTTTAGGAATTGTTGCAGAAATTTCTGGTTCAAGAGGATAAATTTCCAAAATTTCTTTAGGATTCAATTCCAATGTTCCTTTAGAAAGACTTAATTCTTCATCATAATTTATACTTGGTATTTTTATAAAAAGATTGATTTTATTGTCAGAACCAAAAGGCAATTTTGTAGGAGCATAACTAACTGACACTGTTTCTATAACATCCAAATATTTTTCGATATTAGATAAATCAGTAGCTTCTGTACGATTTAATATATCTTTATTTTCTTCTGTTGAAGAATCATCCGATTTGATAAAATCCATAAAGTTAATATTCAAATCATTTTGGATGTCTAATTTAAAAGGTACGACAATCATTGCTGTTATAGAAATATTATTATTTTCAGTAAGGTCTAAAATTTTTTCATCACCAGATAATTCATCTTTGTGATTAGGATTTCCTATTGTCAAATCAGAACTTTCAGAAGAAAGAGCTAAATCATATTCTAAACAAATTGAAGAATCTGCTGGAAAATTTTTTGAAGCATTTATTAATTTTGCAAAATCAGCAGAAGTAGTTACGTTGACAGCCCCTAAATCAGTTGTTACTTCTTTATCGTCATTAATATCAAATTCTGGCTCTGTAGAACTTTCCATTGCACCTTTTTCTGTTTTATCACCAAGAATATAAGTTTCGCCCTCTGTTGATATAGGATTTGCTTCGGAATCTCCAATAAATGCTTTTATTGTTCCTTCGAATTTTGTTGAATCCAAAACTGATGGCAAATTACAGAAAAGATATGTTGGTATAGATTTTATTTCTACATTTTTCTTGAAAGAATTTTCTTCTGTAAGTTTTAATTGTGTATCAAGCTCGTCAAAAAGTGAAGACATTGAAAAACCTGTTGAGATTTTATCTGATTGTGAAGCACCATCAAAACCATTTGGAGAAACAACTACTTTTAGCCAATCAAAAGTTGGTTCAATCGTAATTGCGATTTTATATTCTTTATTAGGTTCGATATTTTTTACAGTAACAGTTTTTTCTGTCTCATTATAGCCAGGCAATTCCAAAGTAACAGCAAAATCTACTTCAGAATCAGTTGAAATTGAAGTTTTCAATTCTGATTCACAATAAATTTCAAGAGGCTTTTCTGTTGTTAAAGTTTTACCAGTTTCGTGAATATTAAAAAAGTTTGATTCTATTGTTGAGAATTTAATATCATTTCCTTCTGGCAAAGTTGATGTGCTTGAAATTTTTACACCAGATTCCTTCCAAACTATTTCTTTTAGAATTTTTGTTGCTTCTTCTGGAAGTTTTTGTTTTTTAGATACAGTTGCATTATAATTCTCATCTAAACTTACAGTTGCACTTTCTAAAGATTTAATTTTACAACCAACTACAACTTTAGGAACATTCGCAAAATCTAAATTTGCATTTTCAAAAGAAAGTTTTATATTTCCATCAATATTTAAATTTTTTGGTTCAAATTCTTTACCATTTAAACTTGTTTCGCCATCAGAAATATTAGGAATATTTAATCCGCCAGAAATATTTACGTTTTCAAATGTTAAATTTTGTCCACTCCAAGAATCTGAAAAATTTACATTTGTAGTTAAAGTTCCTTTTTCAATAACACAAGAACGTAAAGTTTCCATAGAACTGATTTCAAATTTATTTTCCACAGAAATTTCTATTGAATCACTTAAAGTTAAACCTGTAACTTTTACTATCTTGCTGTCATCACTTATTTTTCCAAAATAATCTACATCTGTTTCTCCGCTAAAAGAAATTTTCATTCCAGTTTTTGAAAAAACAAATCCATCTGCAAAAGTTAAGACTGCTTTTCCGCCTTTGAAAGTTCCGTCAATAGTTTTTCCATCTTTAGAAGTTATTGAAACTGTAGAACCATCTAACTGAGCAGAAACTATTCCTATGCCACCAAAAGAATATTCAATTGACTCAAATGTATTTGCAGGATTTTCTGAAGCAAAAGCAACAGATCCGTCAGAGAAAGTTTTTCCAGAAAAGACCATAATTTTATTGATTAAATCGCTTATTTCAGTTAAATCCAAATCTTTTTTATTTGAAAAATTAACATCTGGAATTTTAAATGATTTATCAATTGACATTAAAGAAAGAGAATCATTTAAATTGATTGAATCTAAATATGCACTAAAATCAAGAGGGATTTGTTGAATTGGTGCATAAATTAATAATTGATATTCTTTTGATTTTCCGTTTGGATTATAATTGTAAACTTTTATAGAAGAATCTTCCTCTTGTGGAAAAAGTTTTTCTGCAGAAAAAATCTCATTAAAACTTTTATCAATATTCAAAATATCAAAATTGTAATTAGCATTTGTTTTAATTTCTACTGCAGCTGGTGGAATTAATGAACCGTTGTTACACGAACATAAACAAAAAACGAAAATCGCAGATATTCCAAAAAATATTTTTTTCATATTTCACCTCCGAATAAAATATTTTTACAAAATAACAACATATACTTTTTGAAATAGTTACAATCACATTAAGTATATGTTATTTTATTTAAAAAAGCAAATTTATTTCTTTAATAATGCTGCAAAAGGATTGTAAGTCATTCCATCATCATCTTTTCTTGAATGATTTTTTACTTCTGGACGAGAATTTGTTTGTCCTTTTTTTACAACAACAACTCGTTTTCTTTCTCCAGAATGATGATTTTGAACATTTTCTTTATTTGAGTTTTGACCACTTCCAATTCTTGACATTGCATCTGATTTTAGAGAAAGACTAATTCTTCTTCTATCTTTATCAAGTGCAATGATTGTAAATTCGTGAATATCGCCAACTTTTACAACATCCATTGGGTCAGAAACAAAATTATCACTAAGTTCACTTAAATGAACAAGTCCAGTTTCATGCAAACCAATATCAACGAAAGCACCAAAATCAACAACATTTTTAATTTTTCCAGTAACTTTCATTCCTTCTTTTAAGTCTTCAAATTGGAGAACGCCTTTTTGCATAATTGGAGCAGGATAACCATCACGAGGGTCACGATTTGGTTTTTGCAATTCATCAACAATATCTTTTACAGTTTGTTCGCTAAGTTTATATTTTTCTGCCAAATCTTTTATTAAATCATTAGGGATTATTCCTCCTTTTTGAATTAAAGGCAAAACTTCGCGAGCAGCATCATAATTCTCTGGATGAACCCAAGTATTATCAAGAGGGTCAGCACTTTCTGCAATTTTCAAAAATCCTGCACATTGTTCAAACGCTTTTGGTCCAAGACCTGGAACATTTTTCAAATCTTCACGACTTTTTATTTTTCCGTTTGCATCTCTGTATGCTACAATTTTTTTTGCAGTAGAACTGTTGATTCCAGAAACATATTTTAAAAGCATATAACTTGCTGTGTTTAAGTTTACTCCAACATTATTTACAACTGAACTTACAACTTCATCAAGTTGTTCTGCAAGTTTTTTCTGATTTACATCATGCTGATAAAGTCCTACACCAATTGCTTTTGGGTCAATTTTTACAAGTTCTGCCAAAGGATCTTGCAAACGTCGTCCCATAGAAATTGCACCACGAACCATAACATCTAAATCTGGGAATTCTTCTGTTGCAACAGGGCTTGCAGAATAAACAGATGCTCCACTTTCATCAACAACTGTGTATTTTACATCAGAATTTACATAATTTTCGTTAATAACTTTTGATACAATTGCTTGAACTTCTTGAGAACCAGTTCCATTTCCAACCGCTAAAACTTGAATATCATATTTATCAATTGCATCATTTATTGCGTTGTAAGCACCTTCTGGGTCTTGTTCCTGAAAGATTTTGAAAAATCCAAGATATTTTCCAGTTTCATCTAAAGCAGCACATTTTGTTCCGTTTCTATAACCAGGATCAACTCCTAAAACACGACTTCCTTTGATTGGTTGAGTCATCAAAAGATTTTTTAGATTTTCACTAAAAATCCCAATTCCATGAGAATCTGCTTCATCAGATTCATCACTACGAATTTCGCGAACAACGGCTGGCGAAAGAAGTCTAACAACTCCATCTTCAATAGCATCTTTATGATAATGATTTTTTAATTCAAACTGTTTTTGTAATAAAGAAACAGCTTCATCAACATCAACATCAATTGTAACTTGCAAAGCACCTTCCCTTTCTGCTCGATTCATCGCCAAAATTCTGTGAGGTTTTACTTGATTTAAAGGTTCTTTATAATCCCAATACATTTGATATGTAGAAACTTTTTTTGCATCTTCTTCGTTTTGACCTTCAGGAACAATTCCTTTTGTAACAATGTTTCCTGTTTTCATATAAAGGTCATGAATTTTTTCTCGATTTGCAGAATCTTGACTAATTCTTTCTGCAATAATGTCTTTTGCTCCGTTTAAAGCATCTTGTGCAGTTTCTACATTTAAAGCAGAATCTTCATTATCAGTTTTGATATATTTTTCAACTTCTTTTTCAATTTCAGAATCGCTCATTACAAGCATTGAATCTGCTAAAGGCTCTAATCCTTTTTCTTGAGCAATCATTCCACGAGTTTTCTTTTTCTTTTTGAAAGGAGCCCACAAATCTTCCAAAGCGGTAAGAGTTGTTGCAGACATAATTGCATCGTATAAACTTTCTGATAATTTTCCTTGAGCAAAAACACCTTTTACAATTTCAATTCGACGTTCTTCCAAATTATGATAAGATTTATAAAGGTGCTCACAGTCGCGAACCTGAACTTCGTCCAAATTTCCAGTTTTATCTTTTCTATAACGACTAATAAATGCTACAGTATTTCCTTCTTCAAAAAGAGTAATAACTGTACTAACTTGCTGAATATTAATATTCAATTCTTCAGCAATTTTTTTCATTATGCCAACTTCATTGACATGTAAATCATCAATTGTTTCTTGTGTAAATTCCATAGTTTTGATATTTTACGAGAAAACTAAATTACTGTAAATCGAAAAGAAAAAAAAATTAAAAATAATTTACAAAATTAATCATCACTTTCTATAGTTTCAATTTCAGAAATATCATCTAATTCTGTTCCAATTTTATGATAGATTTGAGAAACTAAAGTATTAAAATTTGAATTTAAAAGTTGATAAATATTTGGAATTAATAATTCTTTTATTCTTTGGTCTAATCCCATTGCTCCAGTTGAAGATGTAAAAGCAAAAATAAAAAGAGTTCCGTTTTCAGTTTGTCTTTCCATAATTAAAACGGCATCAGAGCGAAACATAAATCCTTTTATATTAAAATGAAAATCAGCAAGTTTTTCGTAACTTTTTACTTCTAATTTACCTTCTGGAAAAACAAAAGAAAAATGAGAAAGACTTATATCTTGTAAAACACCGTTATATGCAATTCCATTGTAGAAAACAGAAAAAGTACACGATTTTGTACACAATGCACGAATATTTTTTCTTCGACCTTGAGCTTGAGTTGCAATAAGAATTCTCTCTATAATATTAAAATTTTGTTTTTTATGATATTCAAGTTGAACACATCCGCAAGACAAACCTAAATCAAACAAATATTTCCGTTCTATTCTTAATTTTTCTTCTTTAGATTGACGTTTTGTAAAAAGAACTCCAATAAAAACTCTATCTCCATAACGGTCTTTTATTTTTTTTATAAAATCAGCCCAATCAAATTCGTCTGTATTATAATCAATACTAAAAAATAAAATTACATCATTAAAAACAGAAAGAAGAACATCAATTTTTGTTCTTAAATTTATTCGTTTATCATATTCAACAAAATAACATTCAAATCCTAAAGCAAAATAATCTTCAAGATAACTTGACGGAATTAAAGATGTATCAGGCGTTATAAAAAAAACTTTTCTTCCTGCTACAATTTCCTTTATAGAAATAGCCACTCCATTCTCCTATAAAAAAGTAAATCAGAAAATTTCAATTTCCGACTTAACTTTTCTAAAAAAATAATTCTCTATAAATCTGCTACTATTATATCATTAAAATTCAAAAAGACCATTTTTATTTTAAATAAAATGCTGAATTGTATGATGTTCTATCATTTTTGTTTTTACAGCAACAATATAACTTCCAAACATCGCAGTGATTGTATCAAACAACGTTGAAAAAGAACAAATAATTAAAGTTGCTGGTTTTAGCAAAAGAAAACTTGTTTCAAATCCTTTAGCATATTTTTCGCATAAAATTGTAAGTAAAATAAACGCTCCTCCAGAAGGAAGTCCACCTAAAAGAAAAGACAATCCAAAAGAAACACCAAAAATCCACAAAATATCAGTTATAGGAAGAGTTAAAGTTGAATAACTTCGCCAAATCAAAATAAAACTGATTGTTGAAACTAAAGCCGAACCACCGCGTGCAAAAATAGAAAACAAAGGATAAGTAAATCCTCCGCAACGACGACGAATTCCTAAACTTTCTTTTCCATGTCTGATTGATAATGATAAAACTAAATTTGAATCTCTTGAAATAAAAGAAAGCAAAGCTGGTGAAATTGCTGCAAACAAAACTCGATAAGGATGAGGGTCATGGCACAAATATCTTATGATTAAAGGATAAATAACGCCTGCAACAAGAATTAAATCAACTGCAAACATAATAATCATTGGAGTATAAATTCCTGATAAGAAGAAAGAACGGAATTCAATCACCCAACTGCACATTATTATAATAGAAAGAATTGACATAATTTCTGTGAAGAAAACAGCAATATTGTAGAAAAGTTTAGAAAGAGAATCTGCTAATGTAAAAACAGGTTTAAAAATTGTAGATTCAACATTCGTAGCACTTTCCCAGCCAATTAATGCTGCAAAAACAAAACAAACAAGTAAAAAAGAACCTTCTCTTAAAGATTCAAATGCAGAAAATGGAAACAGAGAAAGAATCATATCTTTTATGCCAAGAGAATAAGAATCTGTTGCCATTTCTACAGTAATAGGAATTCTAGGAAGTTTTACAATAATTATAGAAAGTAATCCAACTAAAGTTAAAATTAATGATGATATAATTATAATTGCAAAAGTCCAAACTCCAGTTTTTAAAATCAACTTTGAAGAACGCAATTTATTAAAAGAAACAATTGTTGTAAAAAAAACTAGAGGTACAACAATGTATCTTCCAATATGAATAACCAATTCTGTAAGAAAAGAAAGAATATTTGTAGTTGCAACATTATCAATTGGTAAAATAAATGCAACCGCAAGACCTAAAGCAATCCCAATTAAATATTTTATCCAAACTTTCATAAGTTTTAATTATAACATACAGTGGAATGACATTCTAGACTATGATATAATTGAAGAATGTATAATATTTTACTAATTGGGAAAGAATTACCAGATTCCAGCAGTTTTTGCGAATCTTTACGAAATAATGAAAATAAGATTTTTTGTTCTGCAAATTCAGAAACAGATATTGTGAATTTTCAAACTGAAAATATATCTTTTTCAAATTGGAATTATTCTTCGGCAGTTTCCGCTCATTCTTTTTTAATAAAAGCAGAAACAAATCTTGAAAAAATATCACACGTAATTTTTTATTATGATTCCGCATATTTTTCAACAAAATTCAAACTTGATAGAAATGATGAAATTTCTATGAGTTTAGATCAACTTATAAATTCATATATTTATTCAACAAGTGAACTTTTAAAACGGATTGACCAAAAAAAAGAACCAATTACAGTTTCGTTTATACTAAAAACATATCCTTCAAAATATGAAATATCTACTTCAGGAAATAAATATGCAAATGTAATTCCTGCAAGTACAATTGTTAATATTGGAGAAGCAAGTTTTGAACATTTAGCACAGAATTTTGCAACAAATGTTTCAAATCGTGAATATTTAACAGTTTTTTTAGTAAAAAATACATTTAATAATGAACTTTATAAAAACGATAAACAATTATCAGCTTGGCTTTTAGAAAGTTTTAAAATTCTTTCCCAGACAAAACATCATCAAACCGTAAAACAAGCAACAACCTGGAATAAAGTCGGTTCAAAAATTTCTACAGGATTTTCGCTTTTTAAATAATTAAAAAAAGGAAAGATAATGGAAAAGATTTTTATTTTTTTTCAAAATCATATTTACGCAGAATACGCTTTTCGCATTTTTTTAAGTTTAATTTTTGGAAGTCTTTTAGGATTTGAACGAAAACTCAAAAAACAAATCGCTGGAATTCGCACTTTAATTATGATTAGTGTTTCATCAACTTTACTTTCAATTTTATCCATAGAAATGGCACAAAATTTTCTTTCAGACGGAGATCCTACAAGAATTGCTGCTGGCGTGATAACTGGAATTGGTTTTGTTGGTGGTGGAGCGATTATGAAGCAAGGTTTAAATATAAAAGGACTCACAACCGCTTCAATAATTTTTGCAACCGCAGGAATTGGACTTTCTCTTGGAGCAGGACTTTATATTCCTTGTTTTATTGCTTTTTTTGTAATAATTTTATCACTCTTTTTGATGGAAAAATTTGAGCACAAAGCTTTTCCAATAGAAAAAAACAAATTTTTGATTTTAGTTTTTTCAGAACCAATAGTTGATAAAACAAAGATAGAAAATATTTTAAGAAAATATAAATTTTATATTTCAGACTTAAATGTAGAATATGATGTACAAAAAAAACAGATAAAATTAACTTATTTAGTAAGAATTCCTGATGATTCAGATTCTATAAAAATGACAAATGATTTTGCAAATCTTGAAAATTTAATTAATTTTACTTTAACAGATTAAAAACCATAACCACCCGTCAAACGGGTGGTTTGCTCTTAGCCTATAAGGCTAAG
>SAMEA104315437__coassemble_108_pt1 | contig 142699 bp, 114 predicted proteins | sample SAMEA104315437__metabat2_low_PE_023 | metagenome-assembled genome bin SAMEA104315437 (sample SAMEA104315437) | gut metagenome | biome: Monkey gut; feature: monkey-associated habitat; material: faeces | place: China | collected 2013 | reverse complement strand
GATATTTTAGAAGAAGAAAAAGAAAAATCCCAAAAAACTGGTTTTGAAGAAGGACTTTCTGAAGGATTAAAATCTGGAATTTTAAGAGGAAGAGAAGAAGGTCTTTCTGAAGGGCAAGCAAAAAAACTAAAAGAATTAATCACCAAAAAGATTGCAAAAGGGAAAACAGACGAACAGATTGCAGATGAGGTTGAATTATCTCTTGAAGAAACTAGAGTTTTAATAAAACAGTGTTTGGAACAGAAATAGAAAAATAATTTTTATAATTTTTTTTACTTAAAACTAAACTAAGATTTGTAAAATCCGAAAATTTAGTTATGGAAATAATTAGTTTTGTTCAAGATAGACCGCGTTCAAAGAAAATTAATTTTTTTGTTTTTGAAAGAAAATCAAAAGAAAAATCTTCTATAAAATTTTCTACTTTTAACACAGAATTAAAATCTTTTGGGGCAGAAAAAGTAAAATCAAAAATATCTCCAAAAAATATTTCTATAGAAATCGGAAGAAAAATTTCTGAAATAGAATCATTCTTTGTTGAAAATTTTAAAAAAATTCTTTTAATTCTATCTGTTTTTGCAATAATCACTTCTTTAAGTATTGGAATTTTTGCATTTATTTCCTTTAAAAATAATTATACTGGACAAATAAAACTTCCTTCTGAAAATTCTCTTGATATTGATGCTTTAAATAAATTAATGTCAGACTTTGCAATGGAAGGAAAAGTTGATTATGATGAAAGTGGAAATCTTTTGGATGCTGTAAAAACAAATATAGTTTATACGCAACCAGTTTCTTATCAAACTTATAAAGTTCAAAAAGGCGATACAATCAGTGGAATTACAAAAAAATTTGGTCTTTCAAATATTTCAACTTTAATTTCTGTAAATGATATTGGAAATGTTCGGCAATTAGCGAGCGGACAAAAATTAAAAATCCCTTCAATCGATGGAATTATTTATACAGTAAAAAAAGGCGATTCGTTGGATTCTATTATAAAAAAATATAATATAAAATTAGAAACTCTTATTGATGTAAATGAACTTGAATCTGAAATTTTAATTTCTGGTGAACAATTATTTATTCCTGGAGTTGCAATGGATTCAAAATCATTAAAAGAAGCTATGGGGGAACTTTTTATCATTCCTATAAAAGCAAAATTCCGTTGGACATCACCTTATGGCTCAAGAATAGATCCAATCGCTGGAGTAAAATCTTTTCATACAGGAACTGATATGGCTTGTCCTACAGGAACTCCAATTTATGCAAGTATGAGCGGAACTATTTCTACAACAGGAGTGAATCGGGTTTATGGAAATTATGTAATTATAGATCATGGAAATGGTTATCAAACTTTGTATGCACACATGTCTAAAATTATTGCAAAAAAAGGTCAATGGGTTAGTCAAGGAACGAGAATTGGTCTTGTAGGTTCTACAGGCTATTCAACTGGTCCTCATTTACACTTTACTGTTTATAAAAACGGAAAGATGATAAATCCTATGACGGTTTTAAATAAGTAGGTAAAAATGAATAATATTTGTACTGGTTGTGGAAAATTAATTAGCGAATCTTATTATTATTGTCCATGGTGTGGATATTCTAGAATTTCAGAAGAAACAAAAGAATCGTTAAATTTAAAATATGAACAATACAAACAGAAAAAATTGAATCATAAACTTAATCAACTTGAAAAAATGAGTGAAGAATTGGATGCTCTTGAAAAAGAATTATCAATCTTAGTTTTGAGTACGGAGATGCATAAATGAAAAAAATATTTTTAATTTTTTTTGTAATTTTAATATCAAATTCAGTTTTTGCAAAAATCATTTTTGGAGCTCCATCAATAAATAAAAATGATGAAGTTCTTTTTACCATAAAACAAGATTTTTCAGGAACGGTTCCTTATGAAACGCTTTTTTATGTAAAATTGAAAGATGGTTCTCCAGAAAAATCACCACTTCCAATAACAGTCTATCCTGAACAAATGGAACTTTTGGAAAATGGAACAATTCTCCAAATTAGAAATCGTTATGGAATTGCTCAATATTCATCTTTAACAGAAAAAATAAAATGGATTTCTACAGAAGATGGACTTTCTACAACGACTTTAAAAACTGTTCCTTATTCAGTAAGTCCAAACGGAAAATATATTATAAAAATAGAAAAAACAAATCTTTGCGAAGGAAATTTAGTTTTACAAAATGTAAATACAAAAAAATCAGTAGTGATTTGTAATTCGGTTGTAAATTCTTATAACGAAGTTCCTGTAAAATGGGCACCAGACAGTTCTGTTGTTTTGTATGAAAATCAAGGATTTGTTCAATTTTGCAATCCAGAGGCAATCTTACGAGGTGTAGAAGTTGATGAAAAATACAGAAAAATTGGAAGAGGAACAATAAATTCTGTTTGCTGGACATCATCAAAATATCTTTCCTACATTGATGATTGTATTTTGTATAAAATTAATTCAAAAGAACTTTATACTTTAGGATTATATTCTGGCATTATTGGACAAGGAATTGCAGTTGGAAGACTTCCTTTTCAATTTAATCCTTCTTCCGACCGTTTTAGTTCAAATGATGATGTAAATGCAATTGTCGTAATTCAAAATGAAAAATTGTTTACATATTTAAAAGCTGGTGATGAAACTTTAAGTTATATGGATGTTGAATTTTCGCGTCCTTACACCGATTCTACAGCTTCTTTATCTGATTCCTATATTTTTTGGACTTCAAACGGAAAACCTGTTTTATGGCAAGAAAAACTTCCTTATGATGGTAGCAAAAAAAAGGCTGATGTTTACAAACTTGAGCAAAATACAACCGCAACAGAATTTTTTTCAGTTGGAAAACCTGTTCTTTCTCCAGATAGAACAAAAATCGCAATTTTTAACGAAAAGTCTATCTCAATTTATGATGTAAATTCTCTTCAAAAAATTTCGCAATTAGAAGGTGAATGTGTTGTTAGTGCGGTTTGGGCAACTAATAATATGATTTATATTGGTGGAGAAAAAACAATCAAAAAATGGAGACTTTCTTCAAATGTAAGTGAAATTCTTACTTTATCTAGTGCAAGTCTTGCATTTTGGGAAAATGACGATAGCACAATTGTTGCAAAAGTGAGTGATGGAATTTTTAATAAATATAATTTTGAAAATGGAACTTGGAAATCACAAAGTGCAGAACCAATTTCAACTCCTGTAACTCAAAATAATAGATATAGAATTTTTACAGGAACAACTCAAAATAAAAATTTTGAAAATGCTTTGTACGTGAGAATGCTTTCAAAAAAAGCAATTACAAAACCAATTTTTCCACAAAGTGTCAAAAAAAATAATTCTCAAAAAAAAGTTGCTCTAGTTTTTGACGCTTATGATAATACAGATGGACTTCCTAAAATCCTTTCTGCATTAAAAAAATATAATCTTCCTGCAACATTTTGCGTAAACGGTGAATTTATAAGACGTTTTCCTTCAGAAGTAAAACAAATTGTAAATAATGGATATAATTGTGCTTCAATGTTTTTTACAACAACAAATCTTACAGACGAAAATTTTATAATTGATGAAGAATTTATTCGGCGCGGACTTGCTAGAAATGAAGATGAATTTTATGCAGCAACAAAAAAAGAATTAATGCTTTATTGGCACGCACCTTATTATAAATCAAATTTGGCAATTCAAGAATATGCACAAAAGGCAGGATATACTTATATTCAATCTTATCATAAAGTAAATGATGGCGAAAAAAATGCAGACGAACCAAAAAAAATAATTCAAGATTATTTTGATGATTTAGTAAAAACAAACGGAGGAATAATTCCAATTTCAACAGGCTCTTCTTACAGCAATAAAAATGAACCTTTGTATAATTATTTAGATTTATTAATTTGTGCTTTACTCGACAACGGATTTGAATTTTTTTCTTTAGAAGATTTATTTTAATGTTGATTTTTAACTCATATAAAAGTATCTTTTAATAAAGCAAATCTGCTTAAAAATTTTATAAAAAAGGAATGAAAAATGAAAAAGATTTTATCTGTTGCTGCTGCAGCTTTTATGCTTGTTGGTTCAATTTTTGCAATTGATTTTTCTGTAGATGGAAATTTTGCTATTCCATTAGATTTTGCTAAAGAAACTAAAACAATTGTAGAAAGTTCTATTTTGGGAACGAAATCAACAGTTACTAAAAATAGTCAAGAAGTTGGCTTTGGTGGTGATGTTGGAATTAAAGCAATGCTTACAAAGAATTTTGGTTTAAAACTTGATTTAGGTCTTTATTTCCCAAATTCACAATCCTGGAAAACAACAACTACTCTAAATAACTCTTCTACTATAAATGACGAAAAATATGTTTATTCAGATATTTATGATTCTTACACATCATTTAATTTATTTGTTGGACCTGCAATCCGTCTTTCAAATAAAAAATCTTATGCAATTTGTGTAACTCCTGGTTTTAGTTTTGACTGGAGAACTGCAAAAGTTACAAGTGGAGATACAACAACAACTAACAAAACTACAGTTTTAGGTTTTGGTGCAGAATTTGATGCAAGATATAATATTACAAAAAATATTTATTTAAATGCAGCTTGTCCTATTATTTATCAATTTAAAGAAATTAATAGCAATAATGATGAAACAAAAATTAATGCACTTTATGTTGTTCCAAAAATTGGTTTAGGTTATAGATTCTAAATTATAAAATTCAATTTTTTTTAATCAAAATGACTGTCAGTTTTTTCTGATGGTCATTTTTTTTATGTAAAAATCTTCTCAGACAAAAAATCTTACAACTTTGTGATAAAATCAAAATAAAGTATTTTTCTCTTTTCATAATGCTAATATTTTTTTATAATTATCCATAAAATTTTATATCGAAAATTGAGATTTTCTCATTGATTTTTTTTATAGGAGGCGATTTATGCCTTTAGACAAAATGCGCAATATCGGAATTATGGCGCACATAGATGCTGGAAAAACTACAACTACAGAAAGAATTCTTTATTACACAGGAAAAATTCATAAAATTGGCGAAATTGATGATGGTCAGGCAACAATGGATTGGATGCAACAGGAACAAGAGCGGGGAATTACAATTTGTTCTGCTGCGACTACAACTTATTGGAAAAATTATCAAATTAATATCATAGACACACCAGGACATGTCGATTTTACCGCAGAAGTTGAACGTTCTTTACGTGTTTTAGATGGTGCGGTTGCTGTTATTTGTGCTGTAGATGGAGTTCAGCCTCAAACAGAAACAGTTTGGAAACAAGCAGATGATTTTAATGTTCCAAGAATCTGTTTTATGAACAAAATGGATAGAATTGGTGCAGACTTTTTTGGTTCAATGCAAGATGTTCATGAAAAATTTGGCGTAGAATGTCTTGCGTTACAAATTCCTATTGGTGAAGGTGCCGATTTTGAAGGTGTAATAGATTTATTAAAAATGAAAGAACTTCGTTGGTCGGAAGATGATGAAGGCGAAACAATTATTGAATCTGAAATTGAGCCAGGCAGAATTGAAAGTGCAAACGAATGGCGAGAAAAACTTTTAGATATGGTTGCCGGCTCTGATGATGAACTTATGGAACTTTATCTTGAAGGAAAAGAAATTTCTTTAGAACAATTAAAAAATGCAATCAGAAAAGGTACAATCAATCGTACTTTTGTTCCTTTTTTAATGGGAAGTGCAAGACATAATCAAGGAGTTCAACCTTTAATTGACGCAATTGTTGAATATCTTCCTTGCCCAACGGATGTTCCTTCTGCAAAAGGTCATAAAATTCATAAAGATGAAATCACCGATGTTGAAGTTCCTTGCGATTCAACAAAAATGCCTTTAGGTTTAGTTTTTAAAATTCAGTATGATAAAGAAATGGGACCTTTGTGTTATGTCCGAATGTATTCTGGAAAAATTCAAGTTGGAACTCAAATCTTTAATATTAACAAAAAAAAGCGTGAACGTGTAAATAGAATTCTTCGTATGCATGCTGATAAATCTGAAGCAATGGATTGTATTTTAGCTGGTGATATTGGTGTTTTTGTAGGTTTAAAACTTGCTCAAACTGGAGATACAATCGGTACAGAAGCGTTTTCAGTTCTTCTTGAGGAACCAAAATTCCCTCAGCCTGTAATTTCTGTTGCTTTAGAGCCAGAAAGTATGAGCGAAAAAGATAAAATGATGGATACTTTAGGTATTTTAAGTCGTGAAGATCCAACTTTTACTTTTCATGAAGATTCAGAAACTGGTCAGTTAATTATTTCTGGAATGGGCGAACTTCATCTTGATGTTCTTGTTACTCGTATGAAAGATGATTTTGGCGTAAAATGCAATGTTGGAGCTCCTCAAGTTACTTATAGAGAATCTGTTTCAGGTTCAGCAGAAGCAACTGAAAGATTTGAAAAAAATCTTGGTGGAAAGGAAAATATTGCTGGACTCACAATTTCTGTAGAAAGACGGGAACAAGGAAGTGGAAATTCTTACGAAGTTGTATGTAAACATAATGATATTCCTGAAGAAATTATGAAAGCAATTGAAAATGGACTAAAATCATCTTTAGATTCTGGAATAAAATATGGATATCCTTGTACTGATGTTGGAATTAAAGTTACAAAAATTGATTATGATGAATTAACAGCAACTTCTTTTGCATTTGAAGCATGTGCTGCTCAGGTTTTTGACAAAGCATGTAATGCTGCAAATCCTGTAATTTTGGAACCTGTCATGAATGTTGATATTTCCTGTCCAAAAGAATTTGTCGGTCCTGCATCAAGCCAACTTTCTCAGCGTGGTGGAAATATTATGGGACAAGATTCAAAATCTTCTGGAGAAATTATTCATGCTCAAGCTCCAATGGCTAATATGTTTGGTTTTACAACAAATTTACGTTCTGCAACGCAAGGTAGAGCAAGTTTCAGCATGGAATTTAGTCATTTTCAGTTAAAAGTTGGTGGATTAAATAATTTTTAAAACTCATTTTATAAGAGATTTTCCTTAATTGTTTTATTTTGATTTAGGATTTACCATAAAATCATAATAAAAATTAGAGGTTTTATATGAAAAAAATTAAAGTTTTTTTATCAGTTTTAATGCTTTCTGCATTATTTACATCACTTTTTGCAAAAGAAAAAGAATCTGTTGAACCTGTAACAGTAAAACTTTCTGCTGCAACTCAATGGGAAACTCAAGCAACTATGCAAGATGGTGTTTATAATAGCGATGGTTCAGTAACTTATACTTCAATGTTTAAATATGGCGGCGGCGGATACGCTTTTAATATTGATGGAAAAAAAGGAATTGATTTAAAAAGTTATAAAACAATTTTAATTGAATTTGATTATGAAGTAGTTGATGGTTGGAAAGATTCTGCAAAATTTCCAAAATTCGGTGTTAAAACTTGGGGACCTGGAACATCTTTCTTCCAAGGTGGAGTTGGACAATCTTATCCAGATGCAGATTCTTTAAACGGAACAATGACTGTTGAAGTAGATATTTCTGCCGCAAGAGGAAAAGCTCTTAGAGTTGGAGTTTGTTCTAACGCTTGGAAATGGGTTGAAGAAGGCGGTTCTGAAGACGATAAAGTAAAAATTACTGTAAAAGAAATTACTTTCTTACCATAATTTAGTTCAAAATTATTGACACGACTCCCCGTATATGATATATTTAATATCACATTCTGCGGGGGTGGTGGAATTGGTAGACACGCAAGCTTGAGGTGCTTGTGGCGTAAGTCGTGGCCGTTCAAGTCGGCTCCTCCGCACTTATAAAAGAGTTGATTTAGGTCAGCTCTTTTTTTTTTGCACAAATTATTTCATTTCGAAAGGATTTTTTTATGAACAAAAATCTATCTTGGCTTGAAAATGCAGTTTTTTATCAAATCTATCCGCAATCTTTTTTTGACACAAATTCAGATGGAATTGGAGATATAAACGGTATTACCGAAAAATTGGATTATATAAAAGATTTAGGTTGTACTGCAATTTGGATAAATCCTTGTTTTAAATCTCCTTTTTGTGATGCCGGTTATGATGTAGAAGATTATTACACAGTTGCTCCTCGCTATGGCACAAATGATGATTTAGTTCATCTTTTTAACGAAGCACATAAAAAAAATCTGCACGTAATTTTAGATTTAGTTCCGGGGCATACATCTACGACTTGTAAATGGTTTATTGAATCTCAGAAAGCACAAAAAAATCCTTACACCGACCGTTATATTTGGACTGATAGTGTTTGGAAAACGCCAAAAAATATGGAATCTATTCGAGGATTTTCTGAAAGAGATGGTTCTTGTGTTGTAAATTTTTTTTCTCATCAACCTGCGTTAAATTATGGTTTTTATAATCCTGAACCTAACGAAACTTGGCAGCAATCAATGGAAAGTGAAGGTCCTAAATCAACTTTGGAAGAATTAAAAAATATTATGAGATTTTGGCTTTCTCTTGGTTGTGATGGTTTTCGTGTTGATATGGCAAGTTCTCTTGTAAAAAATGATGATGAAAAAAAAGGAACAATTCTTCTTTGGCAAAATGTTCGCAAATTTCTTGATGAAGAATTTCCAAATGCTGCTATCGTAAGTGAATGGGGTGAACCAGATAAAAGTCTTGAAGGCGGTTTTCACATGGATTTTCTTTTGCATTTTGGACCTTCTCACTACAATGATTTATTTCGTTGTGAAAATCCGTATTTTTCAAAAAATGGAAAAGGTTCTGCAAAAGAATTTGTAAAAACTTATTGCAAAAATTATGAAAAAACAAATGGAAAAGGTTTAATTTGTATTCCGTCAGGAAATCATGATATGGATAGACTTTCTCGTTCTTTAGGTGTTTCTGAGTTAAAAGTTGCTTTTGCTTTTTTACTTTCAATGCCAGGAGTTCCATTTATTTATTATGGTGATGAAATTGGAATGCATTATGTAGAAAATCTAAAATCTGTAGAAGGCGGTTATGGAAGAACTGGTTCACGAAGTCCTATGCAATGGAATTCTAAAGTAAATGCCGGTTTTTCTGCTACAAATTGTGAAAAACTTTATATTCCTATTGATTGTGATAAAAATCGTCCTGATGTTGAATCTCAATTAAAAGATGAAAATTCACTTTTAAATGAAGTAAAAAATCTGATTGCCTTTAGAAAAGTTCATCCTTCATTGCATAGTTTATCTGGTATAAAATTTTATAGCGAAGATTGTGATTATCCTTTAATTTATGAACGTGCCTGCGAAACTGAAAAAATTCTTGTGATTATAAATCCTTCTAGTAAAGAAGTAACTGTTTCTGAGAAAACAGGCGAAATTCTTTATAAAGTTGGTGGAAATGTAAAAATCAATAAAAATAATATTCAAGTTGATGGAGAAACTGCAGTTTTTGTAAAAATTTAAGATTTTTAACGTGTTTTTTTAATTTTATTGTATAATTAAAATATGATTCATCTTGAATGTGAAACAAAAATTCCTTTTTTATGGGGAAATTCGGTTTTTAAGAAGAAAAACTGGTCTCAAATAAATTTGATTGTTGGTCCTAACGGAAGCGGAAAAACAATTTTATCACAATTGATTGCAAATCATTTTCAAAATGCAGGATATAATGTTGTTTTTATCCGTTCCGACAGAAATAAAGAAAATCGCCAAAATCAATTAGAAATTTTGAGAAACAACGAACATGTAAGAATAAAAATAGAAAAAGTTCTTTCTTCAATGTTTGGAAAATCTATAAAATTTATAGAAGATGTAGATGGTTCTTTAATTCCAATTGTAAAAAATAAAACGTTGAATCTTGAATATATGCTCGATGATTCAGAATGTCATGGTTTGAAGGAAATTATTTCTCTTTTAGTTTATCTTTATTCAGGTTCGAGTGATGATAAAGCTTCTTGTGGAGAAGTTATGTTTTTTGATGAGCCAGAACTTCATCTTCATCCGCAATTTCAAACTTTTTTTATGAATGAAATCCGGAAAGTTGCAAAACAATCTTCACGAAAAATTTTCTTTTTGATTTCTCATTCTCCATTTTTTATTGATTTACGCGAACCAAATGATTTAATTGGCGTTGTAGTTTGTCATGTGAATAAGGTTCCTACAACAATAGATGAACTTTCTCCAAAAGATTTTGACTTATTTTCAAAATTTTTACCAAGATTCAACACTTATCATAAACAATTTTTCTTTAGTGATAATCAAATTTTTGTTGAAGGTTATACCGACCAGCAAATTTTTTCAAATCTTATCAGTTATATAAATGATGAATACAGTGCAACGGGAACTGGAATTATTGATGTTGGTGGAAAAGATGAATTAGGCGTTTTTTGTAAAGTTTGTTTTCTTTTGGGAACAGATGGCAGAATTATTACAGATTTAGATTCTTTGTTTAGTGGAAAATTGCGTGATGTTTTTTGCCAAGATAAACGTTCTCAAAACTGGCTTTCAAATCAAAATGAAAAAAATAAATTACTTTATGAAGAAATTTTTACCAAAAAAGAACTTCTTCAACAAATTACTCTTGAACGATTAATTTTAAAATTGGAGAAATATCTTACAGAACTTGGTAAATCGGTTCTTTTGTTAAAAAATAATCTTCCCAAAAATTTAGAAATTTTTTCAGAAAAATTAAAATCCTTAAAAGAAAAATATGAAAATGCAGAAAATATCGATACTTATAAAACAGTTGTTTTTCAAGGCATTTTTTTGTTACAGAATGAACTTGAAAAATTTTTACCTAAAAAAGAAAAATTGATGATAAATTATGTAAAATTACTTTCTCCAATTATTTTCGATGCCATTGAAGCGTCTCGTGTTTATATTTTGCAAAAAGGCTGTATAGAACATTATTATACTCAATCTAAAATTTTATATATGCCCGTTTCTGCAAAAGATAGACTTTTTCATTTGGAAAATAAATTTATTCAATCTTCGCATAGAAAAACAATTCGTAAAAATTATGCAGAATTAATAAATATTTTGGAAAAAGCGTGTACTCGTTATTCATAAAAAATATTTTTTTTGAGAAAAACTTTATTGACTTCTGTCTAAAGTATAGTAAAATAGAATTTATAATATAACCCTTAAGGAGGCCATAAATGGCAAAAGTAGAACTTAAAGGTATTGGAAAAGTTTACGACGGCGGTGTTCGTGCTGTAACAAATTCTAATATCACAGTAGAAGATAAGGAATTCTGCGTATTCGTAGGTCCTTCTGGATGCGGAAAATCAACAACTCTCCGTATGATTGCAGGTCTTGAAGACATTACAGAAGGAAAATTGTACATTGATGGAATTGAAATGAATGATGTTCCACCAAAAGATCGTGATATCGCAATGGTATTCCAGAACTATGCTCTTTATCCACATATGACAGTTTATGATAACATGGCATTTGGATTAAAAATTCGTAAAATGGATAAAGCAGAAATCGACCGTCGTGTTCGTGATGCTGCAAAACAACTTGACCTTACACAATATCTTGATAGAAAACCAAAAGCACTTTCTGGTGGACAGCGTCAGCGTGTTGCTGTAGGACGTGCTATTGTTCGTAATCCAAAAGTATTCTTGTTCGATGAACCTCTTTCAAACCTTGATGCTAAACTTCGTGTAACAATGCGTTCTGAACTTGCTGCTCTTCATAACAGACTTCAAGCTACAATGATTTATGTAACTCACGACCAGATTGAAGCTATGACATTGGGAACAAAAATTGTTGTAATGAAAGATGGATTTATTCAACAAATTGGAGCTCCTTTGTTCTTGTATAACAATCCAATTAATAAATTCGTAGCTGGATTTATTGGAACACCTCCAATGAACTTCTTAACTGTAAAAGTTCTTGAAAAAGGTGGAAAAATTGTTTGTGATGAAGGTTCTTTTGAAATTACACCAACAGATGAACAAGCAAAATATCTTAAAAATTATGTAAATAAAGAAGTTTCTTTTGGTATTCGTCCAGAAGATTTAACTTATGTAGAAAAACCTGCTGCAAAAGATGATATGCAGATGAAAATTGTAAATAAAGAACCATTAGGTGCTTCTACACATCTTTACCTTGTTTCTAACAAAGGACAACAAATTATTGTAAATACAAATGCAAACGCAGAATTCCGTTTAGGAGATTCTGTAAATGTTGTTCCTAATATGTTAAAAGCAAAATTCTTCTCTATGGAAGAAGGTGAACCAAATATTTGTGATCAAATCGAAAAGAAATGGTAATAAATAATTAAAATAAAGAAATTTTTCTTTTTTGAAAGCATCTTTCAAAGTTGAAGTTCAATTTTGGAGATGCTTTTTTTTGTGCTTTGTTGTTTTTATTAGCAAAAAAAAAGCCGTGCATTTTACGCACGGCAAAAATATTTTGAAATTTTAGAAAATATTTCTATTCAAACATTCTGAAATTATCAAAATAGATAACTGTATTTTCTGTTTCTGCGTCAATGTGTTGAATCATAAAACAGAAAATATTTGCAAGATGTTCATCAGGAAAAGCTGAAAGGTCAAATAAAACTGTTTGTGCAGTTTTTGGAGCAATTTTTACAGCAGGACTTTGATCCCAAGCCCAATCATCACCATTTTGAACAGCAATAGAAAGATTGTATTCATTTTCTCCAGGATTATAAACATCTACAGCACACCAATTGTAAGCTGAAAGATCTGTTTCTACAGGAGAATTACAACACCAAGTTGCTTGTTTTGAATTATTTGCAGTTGCTGGTTCGTTTGTACATTTTAATGATTTTTCACCATCAGATTTCCAATCTTCAGAAAGGTCTGCTGTTAAAGAAAGATTGTGTGAACCCCATTGATCCCAAGAATTTCCAACGCCATACCAATAATTTCCATCTTCAAAATTATCAAGAAGGAGCATATTTGTAGAAGGTAATTCAATTGTTTGTAATTTTGGTGCTTTTACTTTTTTTGCTTTTTTAGCAAACATACAAGTTGTCAAAGCAGATGCAATTAATAAAGTTGCAATAATTTTTTTCATTTTATCCTCTCAAAAATTACTATTTTATAACTCTGTAGTTATCTAAATAGAATTCTCCGCTTGGAGATGTATCTTCGTTCCAATTTACAATACAAATAAACATTTGGTCGATTAATTCAAGACTTGGGAAAGAACTAATATCAAATACAATAGAATGAATTCCTGGAACACATCTTACAGGGTCTGTTTGTGTCCAAGTCCAAGTTTCTCCAGTTTGAAGAACTAAAACTAAATCAATTGGATCATTTGATTTGTTTCCAATGTCGAGAACAACATATCTTGCTCCTGTCCAATCAGTTTCGAGTGGAGAAGTGCAAGTGATAGTTCCTTTGTCTCCGCCAGGTTGTTCTGCATAAGTTACTTTTAATGATGTTTTTCCGTTTGAACCCCAATCTTCAGAAAGGCTTACTCCAGAAACAAAATCTCCTGCCCAACCAGTTTTATCCCAGTAAAGACCATCTTCAAAATCGTCCATAACGATTTCTTCGCCTTCTGGAATTTCCATTTCAACATAGTCAGCTGGAACGTTAATCTTTTTAAAAGCTTTTGGTAATTTTGGTTTTGCAACAAGTGCAGTCATCATAATTGAAGAAAGAAGTGCAATTGCCATTATTTTTTTCATTTTTATTCCTCCTAAATGAATTTTGTAATAATTGAATTTTATATCACTTAATTTTATTGTCAAGAAAAAAAAGTTATAAATTGAGTTTTTTTAGTATAATTTTTTAGGTAAAAACAGGGTAAAAAATCACTTAAAAAATAATTTAAAATTGGTTAAATTTAATAAAAAATGTTGCGAAATTTAAACTTTGGATATATTCTATATTGTAGACGGTTTAAGGTAAAAATCATTTTTTTTTACTTTAACGAGTTTATTATTGAAAATATTCTAAACATTACAGGATGGAAAAGAATGTTTAAAAGAAAAAGCGTTAAGTTTTTATCGGTTTTGACATTATCTTTGTTTGCATTTCCTTTGTTTTCTCAGGCAGGTGTAGAAAAACAGGCTCTTCGTTGGTCGAGCGGAAGTTCTATAAATGATTATCTTGAACAACATGAAGATGCAAATTATCCAATGTATGATATTGCAGTAAAAGCAGTTTCTTACATTTCTAACGATAATGCAGATGTTGTTAAACTTGATAATTATAATGGTCATGATGATGTCCTTTCGTGGACTGGTGAAAAAGGTGTTCTTGAATGGAATTTTTCTATTCCCGAAACAGGATTTTATCATCTTTCCTTAGATTTTATTCCTCTAAAATATAAAGGAATGAATATTGAATTTGGTGTAAAGATTGATGGAGAATATCCTTACGATGATTTTATGAGTGTTCGTTTCCAAAGAATTTGGAAAGATTCTTATGATATTCGTAAAGATGAAAATGGAAATGAAATTGTTCCTGACCAAGAAGAAATCTTTGAATGGACAAACACTCCTTTTTTAGATACACAAGGATTTTATAATAAAAATCTTCCTATTTATCTTGAAAAAGGTGAACATAAAATTGCACTTGAACTTCATCGGGAAGCACTGGTTTTAGATTCTATTCATATATTTAATGAAAAAGATTTACCAACTTACGCAGAAATTTCTTCAGATTTTAATTATGATAAAACAACAAATCCAAAAAATATTTTTGTAAAAGTTCAGGGCGAAAAAGCTTATAGAAAATCAGATTCAACTTTAGTTCCAACTTCCGACCGTTCAGATGCTGCAACCGAACCTTCAAGTCCTTCAAAAATTCGTCTTAACACAATTGGTGGAAGCTGGACTTGGAAATTGCCAGGTCAGTGGATTGAATGGAAAATTGAAGCTCCAGAAGATGGTTATTACAATCTTTATATAAAAGGCCGCCAGAATTTCCAGAGAGGTTCAGCCGCAACAAGAAAACTTTATATTGATGGAAAGATTCCTTGCAAAGAATTTGAATCTTTAGAATTTGATTATTCTTTAAATTGGGGGCAATTTTCTCCAAAAGATGAAAACGGAAAACCTTGTTTAATTTATTTAAAAAAAGGCGTTCATACTATAAAACTAGAATCATCTTTAGGTCGATTAACTCCAATCCTTACTGCAATGGATGACCTTACTGCTGCATTAAACGTTGTTCGCCGTCGATTTATTATGATTATGGGAAGTGAACCTGATTTGTATAGAGATTACAATCTTGATAAAGAAATTCCTGGATTAATGCCAAAACTTACAGAATATGCAAATCGTATAGAAAAAGTTGCTGATGATTTTGAAGCAATTACAGGACAATCTGGTTCAGAAGCAGCAACTCTTCGCGTTGTAGTAAATCAACTTAGAAGTTTTGTAAAACAGCCAGAATATATTCCAAATAAATTAAATAATTTTAATGATAATATTGCATCTTTAGCTTCCTGGATTTTATATCGTAAAGAAATTCCTTTAGAAATTGATTATATCACTTTAACATCTCCAGATAGAAAACCTCAAAAAGCAAAAGCAAATTTCTTTCAGAAAATTTGGATGAATATCAGAGCGTTTTTTGCATCTTTTGTAGAAGATTATGATAGCATTGGAAAACAAGAAAAAGATGCAGTTACAGTTTGGATTTCTGCCGGTCGTGAACAGGCAAATATTGTTCGCCAGATGATTATTAATGATTTTACTCCAAAAACTGGAATTAAAATAAATTTGAGCCTTGTTCAAGGAAGTATTATTGAAGCAACAATGGCAGGTCGTGGTCCAGAAATTGCAATAAATACATCTCGTGGACAACCTGTAAATCTTGCGAGCCGTAATGCACTTTATGATTTATCAACTTTTGAAGATTTTGATTCTGTTAGAAAATGGTATAATCCAACTGCGTTAATTCCTTATGAATTCCAAGGTGGAGTTTATGCTTTGCCAATGACTCAAGATTTTCACATGATGTTTTACAGAACTGATATTCTTGAAGAACTTGGACTTGAACCTCCTCAAACTTGGGAAGATTTGTACAAAATGATTCCTGTTTTGCAGAGAAATAATATGCAAGTTGGATTGCCTTATCAATCTGTAGATGCAATTGATTTAATTGATGCTGGAATGGGTTCACGAAATCTTTTCCCAACTTTACTTAGTCAAAATGGCGGTTCTTTCTATAAAAATAATAATACAGAAACCGCTTTAACAGATCCTCCTGCGTATAAAGCATTTAAACAATGGGTCGATTTTTACGCTGCGTACGGATTTACCTTAAAATATGACTTTAATACACGTTTCCGTTCTGGAGAAATGCCAATCGCAATTGTTTCTTACGGAAATTACAATTTGCTTTCTGTTGCTGCTCCTGAAATTCGTAATCAATGGGCAATGACAACAATTCCTGGAACTCGTAAAGAAGATGGCACAATTGATAAAAGCGAAGCTGGTTCAGGTTCTGCTGTTGTGATGTTTAAAAAGATAAAAAATCCTCAGGCAGGTTGGGAATTCTTAAAATGGTGGATGAGTCCAGATGTTCAATTAAAATATGCAAATCAAATTGAAACAATTATGGGAACATCTGCAAGATTAGGAACTGCAAACTTAGAAACATTTGAAAAAATGGGATGGTCTGTAAAAGAACAAGAAATCTTAAAATCACAATGGAATCAAGTTCAAGAAATTCAAGAAGTTCCTGGTGGATATTATACAATCCGTATGCTTGATACAGCTTTTACAGAAACTTATTACAATAATGAAAATGCTCGTGCAACTCTTAATAAATATTGCGATATGATTAATGAGGAAATTACACGTAAGCGTAAGGAGTTAGGAATTGAAGATTAATGAAAATTATACAGATGTAAATGCTGTAACTCCTCTTGTACAAAAAAAGAAATCAAAAGATTGGGAAACTCGTTCTGCCTATGCAATGCTTGCTCCATTTTTAATTCTTTTTTCAATTTTTACAATTTTACCTATTTTGTGTTCAATTTATTTTAGTTTCACAAGTTTTGATATGCTTCAATCTCCAAAATGGGTTGGTTTTAGTAATTATATTCGTCTTATGCTTGATGATAAAATTTTCTTAAAAGTTTTAAAAAATACAATGGTTTTTGCATTCATTACAGGACCTTTAAGTTATGTTTTATCATTTTTGTTAGCTTGGATGATAAATGAATATCGTCCTGTTGTGCGTTCAATTTGGACTTTAATTTTTTATGCACCTTCGTTGGCTGGTTCAATTTTTTATGTATGGACAATTATTTTTTCTGGTGATTATTACGGTTATATGAATGGTTGGTTGATGAAACTTTCTATCATAAAAGAGCCTATAGATTGGATTGGAAATACAGATTATGTATTAAAAGTTGTGCTTATCGTTCAGATTTGGCTTTCTTTTGGTGCAGGATTTTTGTCTTTCATTGCTGGACTTCAAGGAATTGATAAAAGTTTATATGAAGCTGGTCGTATTGATGGTATAAAAAATCGTTGGCAGGAATTATGGTATATCACAGTTCCTTCTATGAAGCCACAACTTTTATTTGGTGCTGTAATGCAGATTGCTTCTTCATTTGGAGTTTCTGAAGTTGTAAAACAAGTTGCAGGATTCCCTTCTCGTGGATATGCTGCCGATACAATAGGAACTTATATCATTGACTATGGTACGGTTCGTTTTGAAATGGGATATGCTTGTACTTTGTCTGTAGTTTTATTCATTATCATGCTTCTTATGAATAAAATTATTACAAAATTATTAAAAGGTGGTACAAATGACTAAAGAAGATAAACTTTCTGGAAATCAAGTTTTAACAGATAAAAAGTTAAAATCTAAAGAAGAAAAAAATGCCATCCCAAAACAATTTAGAAAACATAAGATTTTTAAATATCGTGGAGCAAAAAAAGCAAATCGTTCGAGAACTGTAGACTTTTTACTATTTTTGCTTTTAGGTTTTCTTGCAGTTTTTATGATTTTACCAATTTGGATTGTTATCATAAACTCATTTAAGCCTGTTCAGGAAATGTTTGTTTTTCCTCCAAAACTTTTTACTGCTCATCCAACGTTGAATAATTTTACTCAACTTTCGCAAATTCTTGCAAATATGTGGGTTCCTTTTTCAAGATATTTATTCAACTCAATTATTGTAACTGCTACTGCTACAATTGGAAATATTATAGTTTCAAGTATGGCAGCGTATCCTTTAGCTTTACATAATTTTAAGGGAAAAAAAGTTATTAATGAAATTATTGTAGATGCACTTCTTTTTACTCCACAAGTTTTGTACATTCCTCAATATATCATTATTGCAAAGTTAGGATTGATAAATAATCATCTTGCATTGATTTTACCAACTGTTCAAATGACTTTAGGAACTTTCCTTATGCGACAATTTATGACACAACTTCCAGTTTCTCTTTTGGAAGCCGCTCGAATTGATGGTGCAAAAGAAATGTATATTTGGTGGAAAATTGTTATGCCAACTGTAAAACCTGCTTGGCTCACTCTTATGATTTTTGCATTCCAAAGTATTTGGGCAAATAATGGAAATTTGTACTTATATAAGGAAAATCTAAAAGTTCTTCCTTCAATAATTCCACAAATTCAAGCATCTGGTTTAGTTTATGCCGGAGCGTCATCAGCGGTAATGTTAGTTTTAATGTTACCACCAATTATTCTATTTATGATTTGTCAAAAATCTGTTATTGAAACAATGGCAACATCAGGTATTAAAGACTAGGAGGAATATAATGAAAAAACTTTCAATTTTTGCAAATGCACTCTTAGTTTTAGGATTGAGTGCAAATCTTTTTGCCACAAGTCCAGAAGAATCTCCAGTTCCTTGGATTTCTTACAATTATGGTGTTTGGGATACAAGTATTCCAGCTCAACCAGCGTATGAAGTTTCTAAAGTTGTGAATGGAAATGATTTTGGAATTGGTTCTTTTTCTAATCCTCAAGATATGTGTACAGATATAAATGAAAATATTTATGTCTTGGATGCAGGAAATAAACGGGCAGTTGTTTTTAATCCAGATTTGCAACTTCAACGAATTATTAATTTTGCAAAAGATGGACTTGAAATAAAAGATACTCGTGGAATGTATGTTGCAGATGATGGAAAAATCTATCTTTGCGATCGTGGTTCTAAACAAATTTTTATTTATGATAATGATGGAAATTATCTTCGTTCAATTGTAAAACCGGTAACAGATCTTATTGATGAACAAACTGAATTTATTCCAGATAAAGTTTTAGTAGACCATCTTGGAGTAATTTATGTTCTTTCAATGGGATGTTATGAAGGAGCGTATACTTTTGATGAAAATGGTGACTTTTTAGGATTTTTTGGTTCTAATAAAGTAAATGTAACTAATCGTTTGCGTTCAGACCGAATTTGGAGAAAATTTACAACAAGAGAACAACGAAACAGAATGTATAGATATGTTCCTATTGAATATGTAAATTTTGATATAGATTCAGAAGGTTTTATTTATACAGTTTCTAATTATGGTGATAATTATCAGAAAGGGCAGGTTAGAAAATTAAATCCTCTTTCACAAAATATTTTGTTTAAAGGAAAAAAGCCAGAATTAGCATTTTTTGGTGATCTTGAAAATACTTATACAAACCGTGTAGAAAAAACAAATTTAGTTGCTGTTGATATAGATAAAGATAATTTTATAAGTTGTCTTGACTCTGAACGTGGACGTGTTTTTGTGTATGACCAATCTTGTAATTTACTCACAATTTTTGGTGGAACAGGAAATCAAGAAGGTTCTTTTCAAAATCCTGTAGATATTGTAAGTGCAGATGGAAAATTATTTGTCTTAGATAATATTCGTAATACAGTTACTTCTTTTAAAACAACTCGTTTTGGAGAAGCGTTAAGAGAATCTACAATTTTGTATGAACAAGGTTTTTATGAAGAAGCATTGGAACCATGTTTTGAAGCTTTAAAAATGGATAGAAATAATTACATTGTTTTAAGAGGAATTGGTCGTGCTTATGAACGCCTAAAAGATTATGACAAAGCAATGGATTATTATAAACAAGCAGAATATCATTCAAGTTATTCAGATGCTTTTGGTGAATACAGAACTGCAATGCTAAGAAAAAATTTCTGGCTTGTGATGGTCGTTTTAATTTTAATTCTTGCAGCAATTTTTGTCATTCCACCATTAAGAGAAAAATATGGTAAAAAGAAACAAATCCGTCATGTTTATGAAATTAGTAAATGGTATTATCCATTCTACTTGATAATTCATCCTTTTAAAGGCTGGGACGAATTTAAACTTGAACATAAAACAAAAGGTTCAGTTCTTTTTGCAAACATAATTCTTGTTTTATGGCTTATTGCAGAAATTTTTGAATATCAATGTACAGGTTTTATTTTTAATAGAAATCGTCTTGATAATATGAATGTTTTTATCATTATGGCTAGTACTTGGGGCGTTGCTATTTTGTGGAGCGTTGCAAACTGGGCATTGTGTACATTGCAGGAAGGAAAAGGCACTTTCCGTGAAATTTGGATTAATTTTGCATATTCAAGAATGACTTATGTAATCACAATTATACCAATTGTAATTATTTCAAATGTTATCACTCAAGATGAAGCATTTTTTATGAATATTTTGATTTTTGTAATTAATGCTTGGGGAATAGTTCAACTCCTTTTGGCAACAAAAGCGGCTCATCAATATACGATGAAAAAAACTGTTGGTTCTATGCTTTTGACTTTACTTGGTGTATTCCTTGTAATTTTAATAGGAATGCTTTTTGTTTCACTTTTTGCACAATTATGGTCATTTATATCAACTATTGTGCAGGAAATTATGATGAGAATGTAGGATGGTATGAAAATGAAATTAAAGAAATATATAACAATCATCCTTGCAACTTTTATTTTGGGAGTTTCTGTTTTTAGTGCAACTCCAGAAAGTGCAAATTGGTCTGCAGAAAAACTTAAATCAGAAGGATTTGAGTTTTATAATTCTACAAAATCTTTGGAATTGTATTTAAACAAAGAAAGAGCGATTTTTGCAGTAAGAGTTATAGATTCTGGATATGTCTGGTATTCTTCACCTTTAGATTGGGAATCTGATGATTTTTCTTCTGGATATAATAAAAATGCGTTGGCTTCGCTTTTGCAAGTAAATACAAAAGACAGTAAAGGTTCTTTTTATCCTTCTAACAGTTATATGAATTCTGTTTCTCGTGGAGGATTTAAAGTTGCTCGTGAAGATGATGGATTTGTTTTGAATCATAATTTTAAGCGGGATGGATTTTTTATTCCTTTGCATGTTGCTCTTGAAGATAATAGTCTTGTTGTAAAAGTTTATTTCAACGAAATTGAAGAGGAAGAAGAAGATCCAGAAAGTACTTTAGGTGTTTTAAGACTTTTAGATATTACACTTCTTCCATATTTTGGTGCCGCTCCAAAAGGCGAAAAAGGATACATTTTTGTTCCAGACGGAAGTGGTGCAATCATCAATTTTGATAATCAAAAGTCAAATACAGTTTATAATCAATATGTTTATGGAAGAGATAAATCTGTCGTTCCTACAATGAAAAAAACTGTTTCTGAAGATATTTATCTTCCAGTTTTTGGACTTAGCCGAGAAAAAGCAGGATTTATTGCAATCGTAGAAGAAAATAAATCTAATAGTATTATTTCTGCTGGAACTTCAGGACAAATAACTTCTTATAATAATGTAACTTCAAAATGTATTATCCGTGATATTGATACTTTTTCTTTTAGAGAAAGAACTGGAACTCCAAGAAATATTAGTATTTTCCAAAATCGAGATATGCCGAATTCTGAAGAATTTTATTCAGTTAGATATATTTTCTTAAATGAAGATGAAAATTCTTATGTTGGAATGGCTGATAAATATCGCGAATATCTTCAAGAAAAAGAAGAATTCCCTCAAGAAAAAACAGATAAAAATTTTTCTATGGCATTAAATTTTATTGGTGCGGGAACTAAAAAGAAAGGCGTTTTGGGAATTCCTATGAAAGTAAATATTCCTTTTACACCTTTTAATAGCGTTATTGATTCTGTAGAAACTTTAAAAAGTGAAGGTGTTGATGATTTTGTTGTAAAATTTGATGGTTGGATGAATGGCGGAATTTTTGGAAAATATCCTACTAGTCCAAAACCAGCAAAATCACTTGGTGGAAAAAAAGGTTTTAAGAATTTGATTTCTTATCTTAAAGAAAATTTTATTGATTTTTATGTTGGCGGAGATTTCGTAAACGTTTATAAATCTGATGTAAGACATATAAAAGAACTTTCTGCAAATAGACAAATTAATAAATCACCAGCGGTAATTCCAGATTACAGAATGTCTACTTTTGATGAAAAAACTACCGGAGATACATATCCTTATTGGATGATGCGGCTTCCTGTTGTGAAGAAATTTTATGATAAATTCCTTAGAAAATTCTCAAAAAAATATGGAAATTTAGGAATTGCCCCAGATTCTTTAGGAAATAAGGTTGGTTCAGATTTTGGTAAAAAAGGAAATTCTCGTGATAAAACAGCACAGGGATTTGAAGAACTTTTGGATAAAACTGCAGCAAAAAATCCTGTTCTTTTAAGTCGTCCTTTTGATTATGGATTAAAAAGTGCATCTTATATTACAGATGTTCCTGTAAATTCAAGCAATTATGATATTGAAAATTATTCAATTCCTTTTTATCAAATGTTAATCAAAGGTTATATTCCATTTTCAAATTTAAGTGCAAACAGAGCTTTAAATAAAAATGATTATTTTTTACAGCTTTTAGAAACAGGTTCAGATATTTCTTATTTGTGGATTACAGAAAATCAAGAAGAATTACGTGATTCAAGATTGCAATCATATTCTTTTGCTTATGCTTCTGATTGGATTGATGAAGCTGTTGTAACTTATAAAGAACTGAAACCAATTTTACAAAATCTTTCTGGTCAAAAAATTGTTGAACATAAAGTTTATGAAAACGGTGCAAGAATTACTGTTTATGAAAATGGTATAAAAATTCTTACAAATTATTCTGATAAAATTGCTACAGTAGATGGATTATCTGCTCAAGCACATTCTTATGCTGTAGGAAGGGCTAAATAGTATGGAAAAGATTAAATCTATAAAAATAAAAGAACATACAAAAAGAAAAGTTGGTCTTATAGAAAAGCAATCTCGTTGGGGATATGTATTTATTGCACCTTGGCTTCTTGGTTTTATTTGCTTTTTTGCAGTTCCATTAATTACAGCATTTACATATACGTTTAATGAAATGAATATCACAAGTTCTGGATTAAAACTTGACTTTTGTGGATTAGACAATTATGTAAGAGCGTTTACTGTAGATCCAGATTTTACTCGTGCAATTGTTGAATCAACTTTGAATATTTTATATCAAGTTCCAATTATTGTATTTTTCAGTTTGTTTATCGCTCTAATTTTGAGAAGTAATTTTAAGGGAAGAGCGTTAATGCGTTCAATCTTCTTTCTTCCAGTAATTATTTCTTCTGGAGTTGTAATTACAATTTTGAAAGAAAATGTACTTTCTGGAACAAATGGACAAGCTTCAACTTTATTCCAGACTGGCGTTATTAATGAAGTTTTAATAAAATCGGGATTAAATGCTCAAGTTGTAAAGATGATCACTTCTACAGTTGGTGCTGTTTTTGATTTGACTTGGAAAAGTGGAGTTCAAATTCTTCTTCTTTTATCAGCTTTGCACTCTATTCCAGATTCAATGTATGAAGCTGCAAGAATTGAAGGTGCAACAGAATGGGAAACTTTTTGGAAAATTACATTTATCATGATTTCTCCAACGATTGTTACAACTGTTATTTATTCCATAATTGATTATTTTACGGATTATTCGAACAAAGTAATGCGTTTGATTGTTCAGCAAGTTGGTGAAGGAAATTATTCTTACGGAACAACGTTCTCAATTGTTTACTTTGTTATTGTTCTTGCTATTATTGGTCTTGTAAATCTTCTTCTTACAAGAAATGTAAATAAAGCATTGAATTAGTTTTATATATGAGAGGATTTTATGACAAAAGGTTTTAAGTTTAAAAATCAATCTGCTGCTGATAAATCTCTTGGAGTAATTGCAAAAATTTTCAGGTTTTTATTTCTTTTAGGAATGGCTTATGTTTTGCTTTATCCAGTTTTGTTTTTACTTTCAAATGCGTTTCGAGATCCAATAGATCGTCTTGACCCAACAATTATTTGGATTCCAAAAACTTTAACTATTGAAAATTTTAAATACGCTGATGAATTAATTGGTTTTAAAGATTCAATTTTGAAAAGTGTTGGAATTTTAGTTCCATCTGTAATTATTCAAGTTTTTGTTTGTTTGATGGTTGCGTATGGATTTTCAAGATTTCAATTCAAAGGAAAAAATATTCTTTTTGCTTGTTTGATTTTTACAATTATTGTTCCAAGTTCTACAATCATCATTCCGTTATATGTAAAATTTCATTCTTTTGATTTTTTCTATCTCGGACAACTTTTGAGACCATTTAATCATGGAGAACCGGTTACAATCAATCTTTTAAATACAAACTGGCCTTTTTATTTGATGGCAGCAACTGGAGTTGGAATTCGTTCTGGACTTTACATTTTTATGATTAGACAATTCTTTTCTGGAATGCCAAAAGAACTTGAAGAAGCCGCTTATGTTGATGGTTGTAATCCATTTTCTACTTTTTTAAGAATTATGGTTCCAAATGTAGGAAGTATTATTATTGTAATTTTATTATTTTCTATTGTTTGGTATTGGAATGATTATTATCTTTCTGTAATGTTCTTCCAGGATAATTATCCTTTGTCGGTTGGTGTAACGGTTTTACAAGATAGATTGGCTTTATTATCAGAATCTATGAGTGCAGAAAACGTTGCTTTGGCTGAAAGTTCAATTTTGGAAGCGGCTTGTTTTATTGTAATTCTGCCACCTTTGGTAATTTACATTTTTACACAAAAATTCTTTACAGAAAGTATAACTCGTTCAGGTCTTGTTGGTTAATAATCTGTTTTCAGATTGTTTATATATTAGTAAAAAAAACTTTTTCTAATTTAGGAGGAAAAAATGAAAAAAACTAGAATTGTAGTTGCAGTTTTAGCTTTAATGGTTGCAAATTTGTTTGCAAAAGAAAGTCCAAATATCACAGTCTTCCGTCCTGGAACAAATCCAAGAAGTAAGAAAGATATTATGGTTCAAGCAGCTGCTAAATACACAGAAAAAACTGGTGGAAAAGTAACTTTCGTAATGGGAGATTGGGCTGCTTTGGAATCAAAAATTCTTACTTATATGGCTGCTGGAAATCCTATTGATGTTTGTTTTGCTAGAAATGCAGATTTTCCTAAATTTTTTACAAAACATTATTTTGAACCAATTAATCAATATGTTGATTTGAATTCAAAATATTTAAGTAAAGAAGCTATGGATGCAAACTTCAAATATGAAGGAAATTATTATGTTGCATCATCAAAAACTTCAGATCATTATTGGATTATTCTTTACAATAAATCATTAATGGATGAAGAAGGAATTAAAGAATCAGAACAACCTTATGCTTTGTGGAAAGCTGGAAAATGGGATTGGGAACATCTTCGTGCTTTAGCTCAAAAATTGACAAAAGATACAACTGGTTCTGGAACAATTGACCGTTGGGGATTTGGAAACTGGTACACAGAAGGTTTGCTTTATGCAAATGGCGTAACTCTCACAAATATTGATGACAAAGGAAGAATTGTTCTTAATATGGAAGATCAAAGAGTTACAGAAGCTCTTACATTCTTACAATCAGCAAAAAACAACGGATGGTATCAACAAGATAATAGTATTATAAAAGATGGTCTTGCAAATCGTTCTGTTGCAATGGTAATGGGTCGTGAATATGATCCACCAAGTGTTTTAAAAAATACTCGTGATGAAATTGTTTATGTTCCAGTTCCTTTTGGACCTAGTAATACAGATCATAAAAATATTTATGAAACAGACGGATATGGAATTGGTGCAGGTTCAAACAATAAAAAATATGCAGGAATTTATATTGACTGTTTAATTGAAACAACTTACGAAAATGATACAAAAGACAGAGCTAAAACCTGGCCAGAAGAAATTTTCGCTCTTGGTGAAATAATGGAAAAAAATCGCTGGTATCCTTCTTACACAACTTCACCACTTCAAAGCATTGTAAATAGTTTCTTAGGAGAAATTGTTTGGTCTGGAAATTCTCCAGCAACAGCAATCGCTTCTTGGCAACCAAAAGCAGTTGCTCTTGTTCAAGATGCAAATAAACCTGTTGGAAAACTAGAAAGACTTCCTTTCAAAACAATCAAAGAACCTTTCAAAAATGCAAAATCTATTGCGGCATTCCAACCACAACCTGATACAGAATATACTTCTGTAAGTTATTCTTTTGAAAAAGATGGAGTTGATGGTGGTTCATTAAAAATTTCTTGCGATTACGAAGTTGATGGAGAAGATATTGCAGTTGCACTTACAGATCCAACAAAAATTGGTATTGTAGGTTGGCGAGATTACATAGTTGAATTTGATGTAAAAGCAATTAAAACACCTGGAGAAGATGCTTACGTTGCAGTTCAAGCTTATGATTCTGACCTTTACAAATATGGTTGGACACGAAAATTGATTGAAAATAATACAGAAATTTATCATGTTTCTGCAACAATTTTAGATGTTCTTCAAAACGGAAGAATTGGTTTACAATTTAGTGTTCACAATATGAAAGATTTCTTAATCGATAATATTGTAATTACAGAAAAAATTGACTAATTTTTAAGTTTTTTCTTTTTTCTGCCGGAGTGTAATTAATTTTACATTTCGGCAATTTTTTTTGAGAAAATATTTTTATCAGGTGAATTTATGAAAAAAATTATTTTGTTTATTTCGATTGGGATTCTATTTTTCAGTCCCCTGTTTTGTAAATCTAAAAAAAGCAAAGGTGATGAATATATGAAAGAAAATGAAAATGTCCGCATTCAAAATGTAATGGCAAAAATAAGAAGAGGAGAAGATGTTCAAGTCGTCGCTTTAGGAGGTTCAATTACAACTGGTTTTAATGCAAATCCTCCAAGAGAAAAAGGTTGGGCAGGTCTTTTTGGGCAATGGCTTTCAGATTTTGCTGATGAATATGATTGTAATTTACGATTTGCAAATGAAGGCGTTAGCGGAACAGATTCTGCTTTTGGAGTTGCACGTCTTGAAGATCACGTTTTAAAATTAAATCCAGATTTAGTAATTTTGGAATATGCAATGAACGATCAGTGGCTTCAACCAGAAGTTAGACAACGAACTTATGAAGGAATAATCAGACGGATAATGAATAATACAGATACAGCAATTTTAGCGTTATTTGTAAATGAAAGAAAATCACCTTATCCAAGCAATCAATCTGAACAGCAAAAAATTTGTGAATATTATCACATTCCTTATATGAGTTGGAAAGATACTTTATTTGAAAATGATAAAAATGCAAGTTTTGAACCTTTTTTTGATGGAGAAGAAACTGTTCATCCGAATAATAAAGGACATGATAAAATTTCAGAATTTCTCGAAAATAAATGGCAATCAATTTGGGATACTTTACCAGAAAATGATTCTGAAATCCCTTCACCAATAAAAGAACTTCCATCTCCTCTTGTAAGTGATGATTTTGAAAATGCAATTTATTATCACAATGCAAATTTAAAACCTAAAACAAATTCTGGTTGGGAACAAAATTCGCCAGTTCATTCTGAATGGGTTTCTCATGGAGCAGCAAAAAAAGGATGGGAAACAAATGTTAGTGGTGCAGAAATGACTTTTGAAATCACAGGGAAATCAATAGGAATTACATATTGCGAAAGCGATCAATTTAGAGATGCAATTGCTTGGGTTGAATATCCTGATGGAACAGAAGGAAAAAGAATTCCTTTAAATTGTTATGTTTCTTATAGAAAAGGTTATTTAGGCTGGGCTTATAAAGAACTTGTTCATGAAAATGATGCAAAAAAATTTGTAGTACACATTCAATGTTCAAAACGTGCTCCAAAAAGTGCAGCAGGAAAATTCTGTAATATTACAGGAATTTTAGTAACAAAATAAATCTATTCTTAAAAAAAGTGCATTCTAAACAGAAAAATTTGTTTGAAGAATGCATTTTTTTCTAATCAAAAATTCTTACAAATAATTATATTAATTTAAAAATAAATTTTTAAAACACAACAATTATTTAATTGAATACAAAGGCTTTTTTTAATTATAATATACAAAAAAGTTTGAAACGCTTACGCTAATCAAACTTTATTTATAGAACACAGTAATGAAAATGCTCCGGCACGGCTCGCGTTTTCTTATTGCATAGGAGATAAAATGACTATTTCTCAAATGCTTAATCAAAGTGGATTGCTTACTTTGCTTGGAATGTGTGTTGTTTTTGCTTTTATAGTTATTTTGATTTTATGTATGAAACTTCTTCAAATTGTAGTTCATGCTTTAAAATTGGATAAAGATAAAGAACCAAAACAAAATGTTGATAATTCTTCTCAAAATATTCCAAGTAATGATGATGAAGAAATTATAGCTGCTATTTCCGTAGCAATTCATGATAAAGTACTAAAATTATAATATAAAGATAAAAGTTTGACTCACTAATCATCGTCAAACTTTATTATAAAACACAGTAATGAAAATGCTCCGACACGGCTCGCGTTTTCTTTATGCACAGGAGTGTTAGATAAAACCGCTAAAATGTCGCAGTTTTATCTAACTAAAGTTTGCGTTGCAAACTTTTACTATTAAATGCTGTTCCTCATTTCATTACGGAACAGTATAAAAAGGCAATCAATTGTTGAAACAATTTTCTTGACTTTTTATAGGAGTTAACTATGGCAAAAATTGGAATAACTGAACTTGCAATTCGAGATGCTCATCAATCTCTTCTGGCTACTCGAATGACTACAGCTGATATGCTTCCTGCATGTTCTCTTCTTGATAAAATAGGTTATAAATTTGTAGAAGGTTGGGGAGGAGCGACTTACGATTCTTGTATTCGCTTCTTGAATGAAGATCCTTGGGACCGTCTTAGAAAACTTCATTCAGCAATGCCTAATTCAAAAATAATGATGTTACTTAGAGCTCAAAATTTATTGGGCTATCGTCATTATGCAGATGATGTTGTTGAAAAATTTGTTGAAACTGCTGCAAAAAATGGAATTGATGTTTTCCGTATTTTTGATGCTTGTAACGATCCTAGAAATATGGAATGTGCAACAAAAGCTGCAAAAAAAACTGGAAAGCACGTTCAAATGGCAATTTCTTATGCAGTAACTCCATATCATACAATAGAAAAATATGCTGAACTTGCAAAAACTTATGCAGACTTTGGTGCTGATTCAATTTGTATAAAAGATATGTCGGGACTTTTAAAGCCTTATGTTGCTTATGATTTAGTAAAAGCAATTAAGTCAAAAGTTGATTTACCAATTGAAATTCATTCTCACGCAACTACAGGTCTTTCTGTTGCAACACTTTTAAAAAGTGCAGAAGCTGGTGCAGATATTCTTGATACAGCAATTTCATCTTTATCAATGGGAACTTCTCATTCACCAACAGAAACTATTGTAGAAATGTTTAAAGGAACTGAATTTGATACAGAACTTGATACAAAAGCCCTTCTTGAAATCGCTGCTTATTTCCGAGAAGTTAGAAAACATTATTCTTCATTAGAATCTTCTTTCTTAGGTGCTGATACAAGAATTCTTCTTTCTCAAGTTCCTGGCGGAATGCTTTCTAATTTGGAAAGTCAGTTAAAACAACAAAACGCTGGTGATAAGATGGATGAAGTTTTGGCAGAACTTCCACGAGTTCATAAAGATGCCGGATATGTTCCTCTTGTAACTCCAACTTCTCAAATAGTAGGAACTCAAGCTGTTATGAATGTTTTAATGGGACGTTATAATGCAATGACTCAGGATTTTAGAAATCTTATCGTTGGTCGGTTTGGAAAACTTCCTGCAGAACCAAATGCAGATTTAGTAAAAAAAGCACTTGAACAAAATAAAATGGAAGAAGTTGTAACTTGTCGTCCAGCAGATTTAATCGAACCAGAATGGGAAAAAATGGTGAAAGAATCTAACGAAAAAGGTGGAAATGGTTCTGATGAAGATGTTCTTACTTATGCAATGTTCCCAAATGTTGCTCCAAAATTCTTTGCAGAACGTTCAAAAGGTCCAGTTGAGGCAGAAAAAACTTTTGCTAAAAAAGAAGCCACTCCAGTTGTAGAAAAGAAAGAAAATAATGGTGGTTCTTATACAATCAATGTAAATGGAACTTCTTACAATGTAACAACTGGTCCTGCTGGTGATAATATGTCTGTTAATGTAAATGGAACTTCTTATAATGTTTCATTTAATGTTGGTGATAATGTACAATCACAAGTTAATTCTTCTCCAGTTGCGTCTGTTTCTGGTGGAAAAGAATTAAAATCACCTGTTGCAGGAACTTTACTTCGTTATGCAGTTAGTGAAGGTTCTCAAGTAAAAAAAGGCGATACAGTAATTATTATAGAATCTATGAAAATGGAACTTGAAGTAAAAGCTTCTGTTGATGGGAAAATTTCTTTCAAAGTTCCAACAGGAACACAAATCCAAGCAGACCAAGTTTTAGCAATTATAGGCGGTTCTGTTCAGCAAGTTGTTCAAAAACCGATTGTAACTAAAACTGTAGAAAAAGTTGCTCCAAAACCGGTTGCACCTGTTTCTTCTGGAAATGGAACTCCTGTAAAAGCTCCTGTTGCAGGAACTTTGCTTCGTTATGCAGTTAGTGAAGGAAGTTCTGTAAAAGCTGATACAACTGTAATCATCATAGAATCTATGAAAATGGAATTGGAAATAAAAGCTGGAGCATCTGGAAAAGTTCATTTTACAAGTGCTGAAGGTTCTCAAGTTGCTCAAGGAACAGTCCTTGCGGAGATTCAATAATGGAAACTGAATTAAATAATAAAAACAACAAATTTAAAATTTTTAGAACATCTGCGATTATCTGTTTGATTGCTGTCGTTCTTTCATTTGCAGGTTGTGGAAAAAAAGATTCAACTTCATCGAATGTGGCAAAATCTTCTGGAAAAACTACAATTGTAAAAGGTTCTGAAAATATTCCAAGTATTTCAATAAAAAGTTTTTTTGAAAATATTGGAAAAAATACAGGAATTTACAAACTTTTTCATACAGAAACAGATGCTGAAATTGCTGCTGAATTAGCTCAAGAAAAAATAAAAGAAATTGCAGCTGAAGAAGACCCTTTTGAAGGAAGAAAAACTCCTGGTTGGCAATCATTTTTGATGATGGCAATTGGTTTTTTAATTGTTTATCTTGGGGCAGCAAAGGGATTTGAACCTCTTCTTTTAATTCCAATTGGATTTGGTACAATTTTAGTAAACATTCCAGGTGGTGGAATGGGAGCAGCCCCTGATGGAATGTTGCATATAATTTATAAAGCAGGTGTTGGAAATGAATTTTTCCCAATGTTAATTTTTATGGGAATTGGTGCAATGACAGATTTTGGACCTCTTATTGCAAATCCAAAAACTGCACTTTTAGGAGGAGCGGCTCAACTTGGTGTTTTTGCTACTTTATTTGGAGTTGCTCTTTTAAATTATATTCCAGGAATTGATTATAATATGAAACAAGCGGCTGCTATTGCTATTATTGGTGGTGCAGATGGTCCAACTTCAATTTATGTTTCTGGAAAACTTGCTCCAGAAATGATGGCTGTAATTGCTGTTGCTGCTTATTCTTATATGGCTTTAGTTCCAATGATTCAACCTCCAATTATGAAGCTTCTTACAACAAAAAAAGAACGCCAAATAAAAATGGAGCAACTTCGTCCAGTTTCTCAAGCAGAAAAAATATTATTCCCACTTGTTTTATTACTTGTAACAGCTTTATTACTTCCTCCTGCTACGCCTTTAATTGGAATGTTAGCATTCGGAAATTTTGTAAAACAATGTGGCGTGATAGATAGGCTTTCAAAAACAATGGAAAATGAAATGATGAATATTGTTTCAATTTTACTTTCACTTGGAGTTGGTTCTCAAATGACTCCAGAAAAAATTATGAATCCAAATTCGTTAGGAATCATTCTTTTGGGATTATTTGCTTTCTGTGTAGCAACTGCTGGTGGTGTTTTGATGGCTAAATTTATGAATCTTTTCTTAAAGAAAAAAATAAATCCATTAATTGGTTCTGCAGGAGTTTCTGCTGTTCCAATGGCAGCTCGTGTAACAAATAAAGTTGGTATTTCCGAAGATCCTACGAATTTCCTTTTGATGCATGCAATGGGACCAAATGTTTCTGGTGTAATCGGAACAGCAATTGCAGCTGGTGTATTTATTGCAACTTACGGAATGTAATTATAAATAAAAATATTTTTTTAAAGGCATTTCAGAATTCTTTTGTGATTTTGAAATGTCTTTTTTTTATATTTTTCTTGACATAATATTATATACTGTATAATATATAATTATAAATAATATTATATTTTTTTGTGGAGGTTTTATGTGCTTTTTACAACAGGTTCTGTTCTGTTGGATGCCGTTGTTCTTTCTGTAGTAAGTCAAGGTGAAGCTTATGGATATAAAATTACTCAAGATGTCCGGAAAATTATGGATATTTCAGAAAGCAGTTTGTATCCAGTTTTAAGACGATTACAAAAAGATGGATTTTTAGAAACTTATGATATGGAGTTTCAAGGAAGAAATAGACGATATTATAAAATCACTTCTAATGGAATGATTTTATTAGATAAATATAGAAATGAATGGAGCAAATTTTCAAAATCTGTAAATGAAATTTTACTTGGAAAGGGGAATTTATGAAAAGAGAAGAATATCTTAAAGAGTTAAAAAAGAATCTTTTTGCATTAACAATAGAAGAACAAAATGAAGCAATGGAATATTATTCATCATATTTTGAAGATGCTAATGATGATGAAAAAGTTATAGAAGAATTAGGTTCTCCAGAAGAACTTGCAAAAATAATTGAAGAAAAATTTGCAAATGCTTTATCAAAATGTCAAAAGTCTGAAGAAAATGATGAGCAAAAATCAGAAAAAAAAGTTTATAAAAATAGAGATAATTTATATTTTGAGTATGAAAATGAATCTGTAAAAAATCTTCTGTTAAATTTTAATTTTTCTCAAGTTGCTGTAATTCCAGGAGAAATATATTCTGTAGAAACTCGAGGAATAGATTTTAAATCTTTAAATTGTTGTCTAAGTGAAGATGGTTCATTAATCATTAATAATACAAAAAAATTTAATTTTGGTTTTTGGAATAATCATAAATTTATTTCACCAAGAATTTTAATCACAATTCCAAAAGAATGTAAACTTAATCATTTTGGTCTTACTGTAAGTGGAGGAACTTTTAAAACAAAAGAAATTTCTCTTTATTGTGATTCTGGTTCTATAAATTTAGGAGCCGGAAACGTTTTCTTAAAATCAATTTATGGTGGAAAAATGGATTTTCATGTTGGAATGGGAAATCTTTCTTATACAGGAACTGTTTCTAAAAAAACTAATATTGATTGTGGAATGGGAAACGTAAAATTAAATCTTTTTGGTAACGAAAAAGATTATTCTTACGATGTAAAACTTGGTCTTGGAAATTTTAAATTTAATAAAGAAAAGAGAAGCGGATCTTATCAATCTTTTGATGAAAATAAAAAAGAAAATCATATTTCTGTAAATTGTGGAATGGGAAATGTTAATATAGAAATTGGAGAAAAAAAATGACGAAGAAATTAACAAAATCTAAGAAAAATCGGGTTTTTGGTGGAGTTTGCGGTGGACTTGCAGAATATTTTAATATTGATGTTACTTTGGTTCGCATTATAACAATTATTTTAGCTTGTTTGGGCGGACCTGGTTTAATTGCTTATTTTATCATCTGGTTAATAATGCCAAATGAAGAAATAAGTGATGAAGATGTTGAAAATTTGAAAAGTGCAAATGTGAATGATGAATTTGACTCAAAATCAGATAAAAAAGAAGGGCGTTCTGATTCAGATTTTGATGATTGTTTTAAAAAATAATTCTTTTAAATGAAAGTTGAAAAATTACTTCAGAAAGATATAATTGAAATATTATGACTCGAGAAGATTATTTAAATAAATTAAAAGATAACTTAGGAATCCTTTCTCAAAAAGATATTGAAAATGCTGTTTCGTATTATTCAAACTATTTTGCAGATACAAATGATGATGCAAAAGTTATAAATGAATTAGGTTCACCAGAAAATTTAGCAAAAAAAATTATAGAAAATATTCAAAAAAAACTTCAGGAACTTAGTAAAGAAAAAAATCAAAAATCACAGACTGAAGAAAATTCCGATGCACTTTTTTTTGAATTTGATAAAAAAGATGTAAAAACAATTCGACTTGATTTTGGAATAGCAAATGTTGTTTTGATTTCTGGTGCAAAAATTAGCGTAGAAACGAGAGGAATTTCATCAGATTTTTTTAATTGCAATTTAAATTCATCAGGAAATTTGACAATCAACAATCAGAAAAAAATAAATTTTGATTTTTGGGTTCATGGTGTAAAATATCGTGCAATTCCTAGAATTCTTATTACTTTGCCAGATGAACTGAATCTTGAAGAATTAAAAATCAGAATTGGGGCTGGAAAATTAGTTTCAAAAAATATAAATATTTCTTCCAATTCTAGTTTTTTTGAAGTTGATACAGGAAATTTGGTTTTAAATTATGTAAAAAGTAAAAATACAAAAATTTATTGCGGATTAGGAAATGCAAATATTACCGGAATGTGTTTAGGAAAAACTGAACTAAGTTGCGGAATGGGAAATTTAAAATTAAATCTTTCTGGAAATTTTAGTGATTATTCTTACGATGGAAAAATTGGTCTAGGCGGATTTCATATTAATGATGTAAAAAAATCTGGTGTTGGTCAGTTTTATTGTGAGGAAAAAAAGTATAATCATATTTCTGTAAATGTTGGAATGGGTGAAGTTTCAGTTTCTATAAAATAGTTTCTGGATTATAAAAAAATATTGGAGTGCGATTTTATATCGTGTAGAAAAAATGAAAAATAAAAAATTATATAAATCTAGTAAAAAAAAGATGATTTTTGGTGTTTGTGGCGGCTTTGCAAATTATTTTAATATTGATGTTACAATTGTTAGAATTTTATTTGTAATCTTAGCATTTATCAAATTTATTGGTGTGATTTTATATCTTGTTTGTGCCATAATTATGCCTTCAGATTTTATTTCTGATGATGGTACAGAAGAAAAGAAATCTCAGAAAAAGGTTGAAAAAAAGGAAGCTCCTCACTCAGATTCTGATTTTGATTCATATTTTAAAAATTAAAAATAATTTTCTTTAAATAAGAAAAAAAACCTATGTAAAACAGCCCTTTTTATGTTACAATAGAAATGTTATGGTAGGATTTAAAATCAATAAGAAATTACGAAACGTTTTAATTGTTATTGCAGTTATAATTTTGTTTTTCGTAGTAAAAGGCTTTATTCCTGAGAAAAATTTTAGCCATAAATACGAGGGTTTTGATTTATCAACTTCTATTGGTACAACTTCTGCAACAAGAACTTATGCAGAATATTTGAATGAGCATAAAAATGCAAAAAATCCTTCAAAATCCGTATCTATAGACATTTTTAATTATGATGAATCAAAATCAACTGGTACAAGGGTTGAAAATTCTTATCACGGAAAAGATGTTGTTCTTACAGAAGACCGTTCTTCTGTAACTTGGTATGTAGATGTTCCTCAAGCAGGATTCTACAATATCTCTATGGAATATATAGCTGTTCCTTCAAGAAACGTTACAATGGAACGAATTTTGTATATAAACGGTGAAATTCCATTTAATGGTGCTGATATTCTTGCTTTTTATAGATTGTGGCATGATGGTGGACCTGTAAGATACGATAATCAGGGAAATAGTATTCGTCCATCTCAAGTTGAATTTTTTGATTATCAAACAGTTTTATTTAAAAGTGATTTAGGTTACGAAGTAGAACCTTATAAATTTTATTTTAATCAAGGTATAAATACAATTGAAATGGAATCTACAAATGAACCAATCGCAATCAGCAAACTTTCACTTGAACCAATTACTGAAAATCTTTCTTACGAACAATATGTTGCTTCTCAGCCAATAAAACCAGAAGATAATAATGTAAAAGATGTATTTATAAAAATTCAAGGTGAAGATTCTATTGCTCGTTCAGATCCTTCTTTATTTGCACGTTATGATAGATCTTCTGCAATTACAGAACCTTACAGCGTAAAAAATACAGTTTTAAACTATACAGGTGGTGATTCTTGGAAATCTCCAGGACAATGGATTGAATGGGAAACTGAAATTCCTGAAGATGGCTGGTACACAATTTCTGTTCAAGCTCGTCAGCTTTATGCTCGTGGAACAGTTAGTAGTAGAGCACTCTATATTGATGGAAAAATTCCTATGAAAGAAACTTCTGCTGTAGAATTTGATTATAGTTCTAACTGGAAATATAAAACTTTAGCAGACTCAAAAAATATTCCTTATAAATTTTATCTTACAAAAGGAAAACACAATATTCGCTTGGAAGTAACTCTTGGAGAACTTGGAAGTGTTATTAGTGGTTTGCAGGATAGTGTTTACAGATTGAATATTATTTATAGAACAATTCTTGTTTTGACTGGAATTTATCCTGACCAGTTCCGTGATTATGAAATTGATAAAGTTTATCCAGAACAAGTTGAAGCAATGAATGTAGAAAGTAAACGTCTTTATAAACTTGTTGATGATTATGTAAGAATTACTGGTGGAAAGGACGAAAATATTGCAATGGCTCAACGTCTTGCAGTTCAACTAGAACAATTTTATGCTCGTCCAGATAAAATTACAAAAACATTCAGCGACTTTAAAAACAATATTACATCTTTAGGTTCTTCTATGCTCGCAATGACAGCATCTAAACTTGATGTTGATTTTATTGTTATTCAAGGTGCTGATGATAAAATAAAACCAAAAAAGTCTAATTTCTTCAAAGATGTTGCTCATGAAGTTCGTTCTTTTGTTACATCATTCTTTGTTGATTCTTCAAATTTAGGAAATGTTTATTCAAAAAATGCAGAACACGTTATTCAAGTTTGGATTGTTACTGGTCGTGATCAAAGCCAAATCCTCAAAAATATGATTGATGATTCATTCACTGTAAATACAGGAATTAACGTAAACGTAAAACTTATCGATATAAATGCGTTGTTAAATGCAGTTGTTGCAGGAAATGGTCCAGATGTCGTTGTTTCTACAGACTCATCAAAACCAGTAAATTATGCTTTACGCGGTGCAACAGTTGATCTTATGAGATTTGATGATTGTGAAGAAGTATTAAAACAATTCTATCCAAGTGCTTATGAAGCATATAAATATAATGGTGGAATTTACGCTTTGCCAGAAACTCAGACATTTAACCTTCTTTTCTATCGTAAAGATATTTTTGAACAGTTAGAAATAAAAGTTCCTAATACTTGGGACGAACTTATAGAAATTCTTCCTACATTGCAAGGTAATAACTTAAATGTTGGTATTCCTTATCCAACTTTACAGGCACCTGATATGACAACTTTCTATTCGATGGTTTTCCAAAATGGTGGAGAAATTTATAACGAAAATGGAACAAAATCAGAAATGGATAGTGAACCAGCTATTGCAGCATTTAAAACTTATACAAGTTTATACAATAGTTATGGTCTTCCTTCATATTTTGATTTCTTAAATCGTTTCCGTTCTGCAGAAATGCCTTTAGGAATTGCAAATTACGCAACTTATAACACATTGACAGTTTCTGCTCCAGAAATTCGCGGTCTTTGGGATTTTACTTATCTTCCAGGAACTAAAAAAATTGATGAAAATGGAAACGTTTATATTGATAGAAAAACTACATCTACAGGTGTCGGGTGTATGATGATTAAAAAAGGTCTTGATTTATCTGATGTAACTTATTCAGATTCTTCAAAAATTTCTTACGACTCAATCTTTGCAGGAAAAGTTCCAGAAGGAAGTATTCCAAATGTCGATGAAAAAACCTTTAAAGCTATTATGAAAAATGAAACTCGCATGCATGATTCTTGGGAATTTATGAAATGGTGGGTTTCTTCTGAAACACAGTTGCGTTTTGGTCGTGAACAAGAAGCTTTACTTGGTTCTTCGGGTCGTTATACAACAGCAAATATTGAAGCATTACGACAATTACCATGGAGTTCTGCACAAATGGAAGTTCTTCAAAACTCTTTAAAAGATTCTTATGGAGTACCAGAAGTTCCAGGAAGTTATTATACTCCTCGTCATATTGTAAATGCTACTCGTATGGTTGTTAGTCAGCAGCAAGATCCTCGAGAAACTATCATCGATTATACTCGTGATATTAATGAAGAGTTAACGAGAAAACGTCAGGAATTTAATCTTCCTGTTTACGAAGATGAAGAGTAAGGAGATAAAAATGAGTAGTGAAATTTGGTCTAAATATAGAAATAAAAAAAGAATCCAACTTTCAGATACATTGCGTCGTGCAAGAAATTTGAAATTTTGTTACTTTTTTCTTTTGCCTTATGCAGTTTTGTTTATAACTTTTAATATTCTTCCTATGATAAATTCAATTTATTATAGTTTTACAAATTTTAATATTTTGCAAAAACCAGAATTTATTGGAGTAAGAAACTACATAAATCTTTTTTTACAAGATGAAGTTTTCCAAAAGGCTGTAAAAAACACTTTCCTTATAGCAGTTATTACAGGTCCTGTTGGATATATTATGGCATTTATTTTTGCTTGGCTTATCAATGAACTTCCAAAATGGGTTAGAACTTTAGTTGTATTTTTCTTTTATGCACCATCTCTTTGTGTAAATGCAGTTAGTGTTTTCCAACTTATTTTCCGTGATGATGCTCAAGGTTGGCTTAATGCAAAATTGATTAGTACAGGAATTATTAGTGAACCTATTTTGTTTTTGACAGATCCTTCAAACGTAATGAAAGTTCTTATTCCTGTAATTTTATGGATGTCTTTAGGTTCTGGATTCTTAGCATTTGTTGCCGGTCTAAAAGGTATTGATCAATCTCAATACGAAGCTGGTTATATTGACGGAATTCAAAATCGTTGGCAAGAATTATGGTTTATCACTCTTCCAAATATGAAACCTATGCTTTTGTTCGGAGCAGTTATGTCAATTACATCAGCATTTAACGTTTGTGAAGTTCCAATGGCTCTTGCAGGTTATCCTTCTACAGATTATTGTGCGAGAACAATTGTAACTCACTTGTTTGACTATGGTTTTGAGCGTTTTGAAATGGGTTATGCTTCTGCAATTGCAACAGTTCTATTCTTAACGATGATTATTTGTAACAAGATTATTCAAGCACTTTTGAATAGAGTTGGACACTAATGGGAGGTGATGAAAAATGAGTTCTAAAAATATGTATAAAGATACAACTATTCATCATTATAAACATCGGAGAAAGCCAAATCGTTCAATTGGTGGTGATATAGGTGTTTATATTTTCTTGATTATTTGTTCTATAATTATGTTCTTTCCTTTGTTTTTTACGATTTGTCAATCTTTAAAACCTTTGGATGAACTTTTAAAATTTCCTCCTGACATAACACCAAGAAATCCAACTTTAGACAACTTTTCAGATTTGTTTGTTACAATGAGTTTGTCTTGGGTTCCTTTTTCAAGATATATTTTTAACACTGTATTTATTACGCTTGCAGGTACTTTTGGACATGTAATCATTGCTTCTATGGCAGCGTATGTTTTAGCAAAATATAATTTTCCTGGTGGAAATCTTTTCTTCAGAATAGTTGTAGTTGCTCTTATGTTTACAGGTTATGTAACAGGTATTCCAAACTATTTGATTATGTGCAGACTTCACATTGTAGATACATATTGGGCATTAATTTTGCCAGCAATTGGTGGTTCTATGGGACTTTTCCTTATGAAACAATTTATGGAAGGTTTCCCTATGTCATTGATTGAAGCTGCAAAAATAGATGGTGCTCATGAATTTACAATCTTCTGGAAATTGGTTATGCCAAATGTAAGACCAGCTTGGCTTACAATTTCTATTTTTTCGGTTCAGGCACTTTGGAATAACAAAGCTTCAACTGTAATTTATTCAGAAAATAAAAAGATGCTTGCTTATGCTTTACAACAGATTCAAGCCGGTGGAATTGTTCGTACTGGTCAGACAATGGCAGTTACAGTAATTACAATTTCTGTTCCAATTATCTTCTTTATTTTATCGCAGAGCCAAATTCTTGAAACAATGGCTACTTCGGGCTTAAAGGACTAGCAATATGATGAATAGAAAAATATTAATAACATTCGCAAGTCTTTTCACTCTATGTGCAGGACTTTTTGCAAAAGCAGATACTTATATTTATGACTTTTGGGGAGAATTAGAAAAATCTCCAGATGTTTACAGAGTTTCTCATGTACTTTATGCAAATGATTTAAAATTAGATAAATCTTTGTTAAATCCAGAAGGAATATTTTGTTTAGATAATCAACTTTATCTTTGCGATACAGGAAATAATCGAATTATAGAGCTTGAATATACACAAGATAAAACTTTACTTTTGAAATCTGTTCATACAAGTTTTAATTCTAACGGTCAAGTTACAGAAACTTTTAATTCTCCCTCTGATATTTTTATAAATAAAGAAGATGGAACTATTTTTATTGCAGATACAAATAATGGACGAGTTTTAAAACTTGATAAAGATTGGAATTATCTTTTTTCTTTTGTAGAACCAGATGATCCAACTTATGAAAAAGGAAAAATCTTTTATCCACAAAAAGTTGTTGCAGACTCAAAAGGTAGAGCTTATGTTTTAGCAAAAAACATAAATAAAGGTTTTATCAAATATGAATATGATGGTTCTTTTCAAGGTTTCTACGGTGCTAGTGAAGTAAAATTTGATTGGACAGATTATCTTTGGAAAAAATTTGCTACCCGAGCTCAGAGAGAACAAATGGAATCTTTTGTTCCAACAGAATATTCAAATGCTTACATGGATTATGAAGGTTTTATTTATGCGGTTACAAAAACTTTTGACCAATGGGATTTAAAATCTGACCAGGCAAAACCTATAAGACGTTTAAATGCTTTAGGAAGCGATATTCTTGTAAAAAATGGTGATTATCCTCCAATTGGTGATTTACAATGGGGAAATGCAGCTGGTATTAAAGAACCATCTCATTTTTCAGATATTACAGTTTTGGAAGATGAAATTTATATCGCAATAGATGAATCTCGTGGTCGTTTATTTGGATACAATAATCAAGGTCTTCTTTTGTTTGCTTTTGGAAATAGAGGAAATATTGATGGATATTTCCGTTCTCCAGTTGCAGTTGAACATATTGGAAAAGATTTATTTGTTCTAGATTCACAAAATGCTTCTATTACAGTTTTTACTCCAACCGATTATGGATATTTAATTTATGAAGCTACTGAACTTTATGCACAAGGTGAATATGATAAATCTGCAGAAGTTTGGGAAAAAGTTTTAAAACAAAATGGAAATTATGATTTAGCATATATTGGTTTAGGAAAAGCACTTTTCCGCCAGGAAAAATATAAAGATGCTATGAATTATTTTGAATTAAAACGAGATAAAAAGAATTATTCAAAAGCATTCCAATATTACAGAAAAGAATGGGTTGAAAAAAACATTTGGTGGGTTTTAGTTATAGTATTAGTCCTTATTATCGTTCCTTTTATCGTAAAACGTGTAAAGGCATTCAAACAGGAGCTTAAATCATTATGAATTATGTAACAAAAAAATTAAAAAGATTAGGTGACAAAGAAATTTATTTAAATTTCTTAAAAACCTTAAAATATTCATTGTATGTAATTTTTCATCCAGCAGATGGAATGTGGGATCTCATTCATGCAAAAAGAGGTTCGTATTCAGCTGCAAATTTTATAGTTATTCTTACATTATTAACTCATGTTTGGAAATTACAATTTACAAGTTTTGTTTTTCTTAGTGTAAATTGGGAAAATGTTAATATTTTTATGGAAATCTTTTCGATTCTTCTTCCATTAATAATTTTTTGTATTTGTAATTGGGCATGTACAACTTTGTTTGATGGAAAAGGTCATTTAGGTGATGTTTATAAAGGAACTGCTTATGCATTAACTCCTTTTCCCTTAATTCAGATTCCTTTAATTATTCTTAGTCATTTTGTAACAGTAGATGAAGGAACTTTCTATTACGTATTTGGTAATATTTCTTTAATTTGGTGTGCTGTTTTAATTTTTATGGCTATGATGATGATTCATCAATATAGTTTTGCAAAAACACTTTTGTTTACAATCATAACTATTTTTGGAATGTTAATATTTATTTTTATAATGCTTCTATTCTTTAGTATGATTTCTCAAGGTGTAGCTTATTTCGTTTCTCTTGGACGCGAAGTTATGTTTAGATTAGATTGATAGGTGATTTATTATGGAAAATACAGAAAATATAAAAAAACAAAAAGCACCTAAGGCTTCAAAAAAATCTAAGATGCCAGAAGGTTATATTGGTCGTCCAAAACCAATGAAAACAAAAGCTTTCCAATTTCATAAACCAACTGTTGGTAATTGGATTGCAATTGGTGTAGTTGTAGCAATTGTTGTTTTTCTCACATATATTGTTATTCGCCTTATTGATGTAGAAAATGTAAAGGATTTTCCACTAGATTTTTATTCTTACGAACAAAAAGAATCTTCTTATGTTCTGGAAAATGATAAACTTCTTTTTGAATTAGACCCAAATACTACAAATTTCAAAATTTTACAAAAAGATACAGGTCATATTTGGTATTCTTCACCAGAAAATGTTGATAGCGACCCTATTGCAATGCCGAAAGAAATCAATTATATGAAATCTGCACTTTTGATAAAATATTCTACAGAAAATGGCGTTCAAAATATTTATGATACAAAAACTTATTCAGTAGATAAGAAATTTTATTCAATAGAAAAAAAGAATGATGGTATTACAGTAAATTATACAGTTGGTCAGATTGAAAAAGAATTTCAATATCCTTTAGCAATTTACGAAAGTGATATGAAAGAATATTTGGATAAATTATCAAAAGAAGATCAAAATGTAATTTTACGAAGATGTTATCGTCTTGTTGATTATAAAAAACTTTCTGGTGATAATAAAAGTGAAATGTTGAGAAAATATCCAAATCTTGACTCAGAAAAACTCTATCTTATTTTTGACCCTTTAAATGCTCACTTAAAACAAAGTTGTGAAGACATTTTCAAAAAACTTAATTTTACAAGCGAAGAATATGCAAAATATAAAGAACTTTATAAAGAAACATCAGAAAAAGAAGTTCCAGCATTTAATGTTTCAATTTCATACAAACTTGATGGAAATAATCTTGTAGTTGATGTTCCTTTTGATGAAATTTCGTTCAAACACGCATATCCTATTGTCCAGCTTTCAATTCTTCCTTATTTTGGAGCAAGTACAACTGGTGAAAATGGATTTATGCTCGTTCCTGAAGGTGGCGGAAGTTTAATCTATTTTAATAATGGAAAAACAAAACAAAATAGTTATTATGCTGATGTTTATGGCTGGGATTACGGAACTGATAGAAGTGCAGTCATAACTGAAACAAAAGTTGCTTATCCAGTTTTTGGAGAGTCATTTGAAGATTCATCATTTATTTCTATTATCGAAGAAGGTTCAGAATACGCTGGTATTACCGCTGAAATTGCTGGAAAATTGGGAAGTTATAATTATGTAAGAGCAGATTATAAAATGCTTCACAGTGAGCAATACGAAATTTCTTCAAGAAATACAAGTGCTCAATATGCTTACCAAGATTATCTTCCAAAAGGCGAGAAAATTGTTCAAAGATATTCATTTGTAAATTCAAATTCTTATGTTGATATGGCAAAATCTTATCGGGATTATTTGTTTAGCGGAAAGCAAAAACTTAATAATAAAAATGCACCTTTAGCAATTGAAATTATTGGTTCTATTGATAAAGTTCAACAAGTTGCCGGAATGCCAAAATCAAAACCTTATAAACTTACAACTTATTCTGAAACTGCAGATATAATTAAAGAAATTGAAGATTTAGGAATAAAAGATGTAAATTACAAACTTTCAGGATTTTTTAATGAAGGAATTAGTCAAAAATATTTAAGTAAATTTAAATTGATTAATGAACTTGGTGGAAAAACTGCTTTCAAAAAGATGATTGATGATACAAAAAATCTTTCTGCAAAACTTTATCTTGATGGAACAATGCAATTTGCTTATCGTTCAGGTTTATCTAATGGTTTAAATCGTTATAAAACGCCTGCCAGATATGTAAGTTCTGAAATTTGTGAAATTAGTTATTATTCTCCAATTTGGTATGGAAAACTTGATACAAGAGATACATACTATTATTTGAATCCTTACGCAAGTGCAAAATGTGCAGATTTATTTACAAATGAAGCCTTAAAATTTGGATTTGATGGAATTTCTTACAGAGATAACGGTTCTATTTTAAGTGCAGATTATAATGATAAACGAGAAGTGAGTCGTGCTAAGTCAAAATCTATGCAAGTTGAAAAGATGGAAGAAGCAAAATCTAAAAATTTAGGAATTATGATTAATTCTGGAAATGCTTATGCTTTAGATAATGTAGATTTTATTACAAATATGAATTTACATGGAAATTCTTATTCAATTCTTGATGTTCAAGTTCCATTCTATCAAATTGCATTGCATGGTTATAAAAACTTTTCTGGTTCTGCAGTAAACCTTGGTTATGAAAATAATCAAATTGTTCTTGAAGCTGCTGAATCTGGAGCAGGTTTATTCTTTACTGTAATGCATGAAAATGAAATGAAATTACAAGAAACAAATTACAGTGAATATTATGCTGCTTGTTTTGACTCTTGGAAAAATCAAATTGATGAAATTTATACTCGATATAACAAAGAAATTGGTGGAGTAGCAAACAGTCTTATCACCAATCATGAATATCTTTCTGAAAAAGTTACAGTAACAACTTTTGATAACGGAAGTGAAATTTATGTAAACTTTGGTTATGTTGATTATGTTACTCCTACAGGAATAAAAATTCCTGCTCGTGATTATAAAGTATTACAGGAGGATAAATAATGCCTAAATCATTAAAAAAGAAAAAGCCTGTTGGTTTAACAAAACGTCGTGCATTGTACGGATATATATTTATTTTACCTTTTATAATTGGTTTTCTATTTTTTATGGTAAAACCTTTATTTGAATCGTTAAGAATGAGTTTTAGCGAAGTTGTTATTTCAAACTCAGGATTTACGTTAAATTGGAATAATTTAGCAAATTTCAAAAGAGCGTTTACTATTGACCCAGAATTTAACCGTATGTTAGTTGAGTCAATCACTCAAATGATTTACAGATCTTTGGCAACTATAGTTTTCAGTTTTTTTGTTGCATTGATTTTGAATCAAAAATTTAAAGGAAGAGCATTAGCTCGTTCTATTTTCTTCCTTACAGTTATTCTTTCTTCTGGTGTACTTGTTGGTCTTGAATATAACAATGCCTTAATGCAACAGTTAAAAGATTCTATAGAGAAATCTGGAAATTCAAATACAATCACGCAAGTTTTGGAAAATATTCTTGTTTCTAATACCGGTGGTGTAAATGGCGTAAGTGGAAAATTGTTTAAGGTTTTGTTTGAAATCATCGACTCCATTTATGATGTTGCAATGGCTTCCGGAATTCAGATTATCATCTTCCTTTCTGGTTTACAAAATATTTCTCCAAGTATGTATGAAGCTGCTCAAATGGAAGGTTGTACTTCTTGGGAAAGTTTGTGGAAAATCACAGTTCCAATGGTAAGTCCTCTTATGTTAGTTTGTTGGATTTACACAATTGTAGACTTCTTTATGAAAACTGATAATAAAATTATGGAAAAAATAAATTATCAAATGGTAAACCAATTAAATTACGGTTACAGTTCGGCTTTAGCTTGGATTTATTTTGTAGTTTGTATGTTATTGATAGGTTTAAGTTCATTGATTATTTCTAAGGTGGTGTATGATTATGACTAAAGATAAAAAAACAGTAACCGCAGTGGATAAACGTTCTTTTTGGGAACGAAATGAAGCGTCAAATGGAATTTTATTAAAAGAAACTATAAAAAAATACACAATTTCTATTTGTAGATTAATTCTATTATTTGGAATGTGTTTTATGATTATTCAGCCAATTTTAAATAAAATTTCAGTAAGTTTTATGGCTGAAAAAGATTTGTATGATACAACAATCATTTTAGTTCCAAAACATTTTACTTTGGATAACTGGCGAGTAACTGGTTTATTAATGGACTTTTGGAAATCTTTATTTAATACAGTTTGGGTTTCTATTTTAGTTTCTGTAATAGAAGTTTTTGTATGTTCATTAGTTGGATACGGTTTTTCAAGATTCCAGTTTCCTCTCAAAAGATTTTGGTTCTTCTGTGTACTTTTGATTATCGTAATTCCGCCTCAAACAATCTCAACTTCATTATTTTTGCACTTTAGATATTTCAATTTGTTCGGTGCAAAATTAAATTTAAGCAGTTCTATGGTTCCTTATATTTTAATGTGTTGTGGTTGTATGGGATTAAAGAATGGATTATACATTTTTATGATTCGCCAATTTTTCCTAGGTTTCCCTTTTGAACTTGAAGAAGCTGCTTATGTAGATGGTTGTGGACCTTTTTCAACTTTCTTTAGAATTATGATTCCTGGTGCAAAACCAATTCTTGTTTCTTGTTTCTTATTCTCTTTTGTTTGGCAATGGACAGATAGTTTTTATACAGATTTGTTCTTAGGAAAAATTCAACTTCTTTCAACACAAATTTCTGGTTTAACAGAAAGATTAGGCGGATATTTGAGTAATCTTTACGGTTCGGCAGTTATTGCTTCTCAAGGTTATTCAAATGCAATTCTTTCTACCGGAATTTTAATGATGATTATTCCTTTACTTGTTCTTTATTTATTCTGTCAGAGATTATTTGTTGAAAGTCTTGCAAGTACAGGTGTTAAAGGCTAATAAAATAGGTAAAATCATCTATGTAGTTTTGATTAAAAAAAAATTGTTTTTTACAAAATCAATGATATAATAAAAGAAACAATTTGAAAAAAATATTAGGAGTTTTATTATGAAAAAAATCGCTCGTTTTCTTGCTATGACATCAGTTCTTTCATTGACTGTTATAGCGTGTGGTGGTGGCTCAAAAGCTAAGGCTCAACAAGCCCTCGATGCAATGATTGCAGAAAATCCAGAATATTCATCTGTAGAAATTCAAACTGATGATTCTGGAAAAGTTTATAACTTTGATAAAATGGATATTGTTATTGGTGACTGGTGGACAAATCCAGATAGTCCAGCTGCTTCTAAACAACAAGAAGATTTAAATACATGGCGTCAATTTACAAACGATGTTTATAATGTAAATGTTGTTCAAAAATCAGTTTCAGGATGGGGTTCAAATCCACAGTTTGTTTCAAACTTCTGTATTACTGGTGGAGATGAAAATTATGTTTTCATAATCGATGGACGTTCTGCTATTACTGGTGTAAAAGCTAATCTTTTCTACGATTTGTCAAAAATCAAATCTGTAAATTATCATGATGCTTCAAAATATGACCAGGGTGTTGTAATGAAACTTGCAAAAGGTGATTCTTTCTATGCTTTCAACTGGGGAAAACCAGAACCAAAAAATGGTGTTTTCTTTAACAAAAGAATCTTAGAAGAAAACGGATATGATCCAAATCTTCCTTATGACCTCCAAAAAGAAGGAAAATGGACTTGGGAAACATTCGAAGAAATGTGTAAAAAAATGACACGTGATACAGATAACGATGGTGTAATTGACCAATATGCTATGTCTTCTTTCAACACAGAATTCTGTTATTCTGCACTTGACTCAAATGGTGGTGGAATTGTAAAACGTGATGCAAATGGTAAATATTATCTTGATGCTGGTTCTGAAAAATCAATGGAAGCTTGGAACTGGATTACAAAAATGTGGCAAAATTATCAACTTCCACAAGCCGAAGGTGCAAACTGGGATTATTTCTACACAGCATTTATTAATGGTGAAACAGCTTTCTTAGCAGACCAAGAATATAACGGACAACAAAATGGACGTTTCTCTTCTATGACAGACGACTGGGGATTTGTATGTTTCCCACTCGGACCTTCTGGAGATGGCGTTTACAAAACTATTCACGACTCAAATATGTGTGTAATTCCTTCTTGTTATGATGACAAACGTGCAGAAAAAATTGCAAAAGCAGTTGATTTATGGCTTGAAGATGTTCCAGGTTATGATTCTCCAGATGCTTGGAAAGAAGGTTTCTATGCTGGATTCAGAGATTCTCGTGCTGTAGATGAAACTTTAACTTTAATGGCAGAAACACCAAATCCACGTTTCGACACTCTTATTTCAGGTCTTTCTCAAGGCGATATGATTTGGGGTATCTGTGGTGGATATATGACTCCAGCAGAAGCTTGGGAAGGTGCTAAAAACCAATGGCAAGCTCTTGTTGATGAATGTAACCGCTAATTTTAGGTTTCTAAAAATTTAGTTTTACAAAGTACTGTTAGATTTTTTCTGACAGTACTTTTTTTTTGCCTATGATTTACACTAAATAGAAATTTTAATATAATTTTTAATATGGAAAAACACGGAACTCTTACATCAGATAATCACGCAGCATTATGGCATGGTCGTTTTGAAAATGGTCCAGATGCACAGGCGGTTGCGTTTGAAACTTCAATTTATGTAGATGAAAGAATGGCTTTTGATGATATAAAAGGAAGTATTGCTCATGCAAAAATGCTTTCTCATGCAAAAATTATTTCTGAAGATGAATCTAAACAAATTGTAGAAGGTCTTGAAAGTATTGAAAAAGATTTAAAAAGTGGAAAATTAGAAATTGATTATTCTGCAGAAGATATTCATTCTTTTATAGAAGCAACTTTAACAGACAGAATTGGCGAAGCTGGAAAAAAAGTTCATACTGGAAGAAGTAGAAACGACCAAATTGCTTTGGATGAAAGACTTTATCTTAGAAGAGCAATTCCAGAACTTCAAAATTCGATTTTAACTTTAATAGATGCTTTAATTCAAATTGCACAAAATAATCTTGAAACAATAATGCCTGGTTTTACCCACATGCAGCATGCTCAGCCAGTTACGCTTTCTCATCATGTTTTGGCTTGGGCTTGGATGTTTGTTAGAGACTGGCAGCGTCTGGAGGATTCCTTAAAACGCATAAATATTTCTCCAATTGGAGCGTGTGCTTTAGCAGGAAGTGGCTTACCTTTAGATAGAAAATACGAAGCTAAATTGATGGATTTTGATGATGTAACTCCAAATTCGTTAGATTCTGTTTCTGATAGAGATTATTGTTTAGAAGTTACATCTGCTTTTAGTATTTTGCAAATGCACTTAAGTCGGGCATGTGAAGAAATTGTTTATTGGGCAACAACAGAGTTTGGTTTTGTCGATTTAAGCGAAAAATGGTCTACTGGCTCTTCAATTATGCCTCAGAAAAAAAATCCTGATTTTGCAGAATTAATTCGTGGAAGAACAGGAAAAGTTTACGGAGACCAGTTTGCATTATTAACTATGATGAAAGGTCTTCCTCTCGCTTATGATAGAGATATGCAAGAAGATAAAGAAGTTTTATTTGATTCTTATGATACAGTTTTGTCTTGCGTTAAAGTTTTTACTTATATGATTTCTTCTGCAAAATGGAATGTTTCTCGAATGGCAGAATGTTGCAAAGGTGGATATCTTAACGCCACAGATGTAGCAGATTATCTTGTAAGAAAGGGAATGCCTTTTAGAACTGCTCATGGAGTTAGTGCTAAAGCAGTTCGTATTGCAATTGAAAAAAATTGTGAATTGGAAGAACTTCCTTTAGAAGTGTGGAAAGAATGTTCTTTGTTGTTTGAAGATGATATTTATGAATGTATTTCTCCAAGTGCTTGTGTGAATGCAAGAAATACAATTGGCGGTCCTTCTTCAAAGCAAGTAATTTCTCAAATAGATGAACTCAAAAAGTTCGTTAAAAATATAAAATAACTTCAAAAGAAGTTAAAGAGGATATTAAAATGAAAAAAATTGTATGTGCTATGTTAGTTGTTGCAAGTTTGTTTTCTGTAGTTGGTTGTAAGAAAGCTAAAAATTCTTCTTCAGAATCAAAGAAATTTGTTTTAGGATTGGATGCATCTTTTCCACCAATGGGTTTTACAGAAGCAAATGGTGATATTGTTGGTTATGATATTGATCTTGCAAAAGAAGTTGCAAAAAGATTAGGAAAAGATTTTGAAGCAAAACCAATCAATTGGGAAGCAAAAGAAATGGAACTTGCTTCTGGAAGTATTGATTGTATTTGGAACGGTTTTACAATGACTGAAGAACGCGTTAATGCAATGTCTTTTACTCCTGCTTATTTAAATAATGACCAGGTTCTTGTTGTAAGAAATGATGGAGCTATAAAAAATCTTAAAGATATGTCTGGAAAAATTGTTGGATGCCAGTCTGGTTCTAGTGCTGAAGATGCAATAAAAGATTCTCCAGAATTTGCAAATTCCTTGAAAAAAATTGTTTATTATGAAGAAAATCTTACTGCATTAACAGATTTGGAAGTTGGTGGAGTTGATGCTGTTGTAATGGACAGTGTTGTTGCAAATTATACAATTTCAAAATCAAAGAAAAATCTTTCTGTTGTTGGCGAACCTTTAGCTCAAGAAGCATACGGAATTGGATTTAGAAAAAGTGAAGATGGTGCAAAATTACGTGATGATGTTTGGAAAACTCTTCAAGAAATGGCAGCAGATGGAACTGTAGCAGCAATTTCTACAAAATGGTTTGGAACAGATATTTCTGTAATTAAATAAATATAAAAAGATAAAATTGTCTAAAAAGTTTTATTTTTTTATAAATTTATTAAAAAAGATTCTTTTTAGGCAGTTTTTCTTAAATTGGAAAATATTTTGAGTAATTTTTTTGCAAATTTTTTAAATTCTGAAGTTACAAAAGATTATCTGGCGATGTTTTATTCTATGCTTTCGGGCTCTCTTACGACGCTAAGTATTTTCTTTTTAACACTTATATTTTCAATTCCTTTAGCATTAATAATTGCGATGGGAAGAATGTCAAAAAGTAAACCTTTATCAAGAATAACAAATGTTTTTCTCTTAATTATAAGAGGAACTCCTTTAATGTTACAACTTTTAATTGTTTATTTTGTTCCAAAATTGATTGCAGTAAAATGTTTTCAGAGTCCAATAAATTGGTCTTCATTTATTGCTGCAATAGTTGCATTTTCAATTAATTATGCAGCCTATTTTGCAGAAATTTATCGTGGTGGAATAGAAGCAATTCCTCAAGGTCAATACGAAGCAGCAAAAGTTTTAGGTTATACATATCCACAGACTTTTTTTAAAATTATACTTCCGCAAGTAATTAAAAAAATTATTCCAGCAATGGGAAATGAAGTTATAACTTTGGTAAAAGATACTTCTCTTGTAACAATTTTAAGTGTTCAAGAATTAATGTATTTTGCAAAAAGTTCTTCAAATAGAATGGTTTCTTTTACACCTTTGTTGATAGCGGGAATTTTTTACTTTGTGATGAATTGGCTTGTTTCGCTAGTTTTTACAAAAATAGAAAAAAAATTATCATATTATAAATAATTATGACAGAAATTATCAGTGTTAAGAATTTACAAAAAACTTTCTCAGATGGAATTCAAGTATTAAAAGGAATTTCTTTTAATGTTGAAAAAGGTGAAGTTCTTGGAATTATTGGACCAAGTGGTTCTGGAAAATCTACAATTTTAAGATGTATTTCTCAGTTAGAAACAGTTTCTGATGGAACAATAAAAATTTGTGGACAGACTTTAGTAAAAGATGGAATTTATGTACCAAAACAAGAGCGTCATAAAATAACTTTAAAAAGTGGGCTTGTTTTTCAAAATTTTAATTTGTTTCCTCATTATTCAGTTTTGAAAAATATTGTTTCTCCACAAATGCAAGTTTTGAAAAAATCAAAAGAAGAGGCACAAGAAAATGCACTTTTACTTTTAAAAAGAATGGGACTTGAACAAAAAGCAAATAATTATCCTTGTGAACTTTCTGGAGGGCAACAACAACGAGTTTCAATTGCCAGAGCGTTAGCTTTAAAGCCAGAAGTGCTTTTATTTGATGAACCAACTTCAGCGTTAGATCCAGAGCTTACTGGAGAAATTCTTTCTGTTATAAAAGAACTTGCTGAAGAAAAAATGACGATGGTTGTTGTAACTCACGAAATGGCTTTTGCTCGTGATATATCTAGTAAAATTATTTTTATGGATAATGGCGTGATTGTTGAAGAGGGAAATCCGGAAGAAGTAATTAATCATCCAAAACAGAATCGTACAAAATTATTTTTATCGCGGTTTAATAATTAAAAAAAATATGACTTTTAATAAAATTTGGGGCGTTGTGGGGCGACTTGGGAAAAAAAATTGCCCCACTAGAGAGGGTAGCGGAAAACCGCAGGTTTGAAGCGAGGGAGAGACTTCTCCCTCCTTATCTTTAAACACTTTTGATTTCTCTTATTGAATAAAAGTCATAATTTTTATATTATATTAGTTCTATTATACATAATATTTTTTATGTTTAGAATTGTAATTTTAGTGCTGGAAACAGTGCTATGGAGGATAAAATGGTCAAAATCAGACTTAAGAGATTTGGTACTCAAAAACGTCCTTGCTACCGTGTAGTTGTTCAGGACTCACGCAAGCCACGTGACGGTGTTTGTATCGAAGAAATCGGAATTTATCAGCCAATTGCTGCTGAAGGAAAACAGGTTTCTATCGATTTAGACCGTGCAAAGTACTGGATTGGTGTTGGTGCACAACCTACTGACATCGTAAAAAAATTGATTAACGTTCAGACTGCCGCTTTGGCAAAGTAATTTACAGAGGAGCAATAAATGGAAAAAGACCTGATTGAATACATCGCAAAATCATTGGTCGATGATCCTTCTGCTGTATCTGTAAATGAAACTGAAGGCGAAAAAGGAAAGGTGCTTCAGTTAAAAGTTGCTGATAACGATATTGGTAAAGTTATTGGTAAATATGGTCGTATTGCAAAAGCGATGCGAACTGTTTTAAGTGCTTCTTCTGTGAAAAACGGAAAGCATTATAGTCTTGATATCCTTGATTAGGATTTACTGATGAAAAAAGCACAATTGGTTGTTGGATTCATTCGGGGAACGCATGGATTTTCGGGTGAATGTAAAGTAGAGAGTACTTCTGGTGAATACGAGCATTTTTTGAATTTAAAAGAAGTTACTTTGAAACTAGGTGATAGTGAAAGAGAAGCAAAGGTTGAATCGGTTTCTCTTGGAAATAACATTGCCTATGTAAAATTTGAAGGTATTAATTCAGATTCGGATATATTAAAATATAATCGATATGAAATTTTAGTACCAAGAAAATACTGCAAACCTTTGAAAAAAGATGAGTGGTATATAGAAGATTTACGAAATTGTTCTCTTGTTTATGAAGAGAAAAACGGTCCGGCGTTAGATGCACCTGAAATTTTGGGTACAATCACAGACGTATTGGAAGGCGGAGCAGGTTACTTGTTAGAAGTTTCTCTCTCCGATAGTTGTAACCGTAAAGTTCTTGTTCCTTTTAATGAAGAATTCATTGGAAAGGTTGATATAAAGAATGAAACTGTGCAATTGATGCACCTCTGGATTCTGGAGTAATTCCATGAAATTTACTGTGCTGACCTTATTTCCGAATATTGTTAAGGCTTTTTTTGAAAACTCAATCATGGCTAAGGCTGTAGAAAAGGAAATTATTGCTTACGATTTGGTGAATATCAGAGATTTTGCTTGTGATAAACACCGCAGTTGTGATGACGGAACGTATGGAGGAGGAGCAGGGCAACTTATGATGCCAGAACCTCTTTCTAAAGCACTTGATAGTGTAAATGCCCGCAAAAAGTATGTAATTTATGTTACACCAAGCGGAAAACCTTTTACACAAAAAGTTGCTGAAGAACTTAGTCACAAAGACGAACTTGTTTTTATTTGTGGTCGATATGAAGGTATTGATCAACGAATTATTGATTCTTATGTTGATGCAGAAATCTCTATTGGAGATTATGTAATGTCATCTGGTGAAGTTGCTGCAACAGTAGTCATTGATACTGTTTACCGCTTAATTGATGGTGTAATTTCGCATGAATCATTAGAAGAAGAAAGTTATTGTGATGGACTTTTGGAGTATCCGCAATATACTCACCCGGAAGAATGGAAAGGAATGAAAGTTCCTCCAGTTTTGTTGAGTGGGAATCATGAGGAAATTCGAAAGTGGCGGCTTAAAAAAAGAATTGAGAAAACGCTCGCAAATCGTCCAGACTTAATTTGGGCTGCAAGAATGAAATCTCAGTTATCAAAAGAAGCCGAAAATATGATTGAGGAAATTGTTGAAGGAACTTCTTTAAAAAATAAAAAAAAGAAACGTTCCAAAAATTAGAATTATAGGAGTGTTAGATAAAACTTCTAAAATATCGCAGGTTTTATCTAACTAAAGTTTGCGTTGCAAACTTCTTTATTTAAGGTTTAATAAAAACCTTAAAAACGGCGAAGTCAAGGCTTTAAGCGGAGCGTGCCTTGACTCGACGTATCAAACTAGCTTCTCATTTTATTGCGAAGTTGTTAAAAAGAGTCAAATCGGAAATTGAAAATTCCTCATTGGCTTTTTATAGGAGATCATTATGGATCTTATTAAAACTATTGAAGAAACTCAAAAACGTCCTGGTGCACAGGATTTTAATGTTGGTGATACAGTAAAAGTTTACTTTAAAATTATTGAAGGTAAAACAGAACGTATTCAGATTTACGAAGGTGTTGTTCTTTGTAAAAAGAATGCTGGTGCTCGTCAAACATTTACAGTAAGAAAAATTTCTTATGGTGTTGGTGTTGAACGTGTATTCCCATATAACAGTCCTCGTATTCAAAAAGTAGAAGTTGTTCGTCCTGGTAAAGTTCGTCGTGCAAAACTTTATTACTTACGCGATAAGATTGGTAAAGATGCAAAAGTTAAAACTTTGGTTGGTGCTAAAGTTACTGCTGCTTTACAAGCAAGAAATGCTGCCGCTGCTGAAGCTGCAAAAGCAAAAGAATCTGCTACAACAGAAACTCCTGCTCAAAACTAATTTTTTTGCAAAAAACCGTAGTCTTAATGTGCTGCGGTTTTTTTTATGTTATAATATTTTTGTGAATTCATCAGATATTGTAAAATTATATAATATTTCTTCTGCACAAAATAAAGTTAAATTCTTAAAAAATTCAGAAACAGTTTTAGTTAGAATTCTTTCAAATAAAGGAAATGATAAATATGAAGCAATTGTTTCTGGAAAAAAAATAATTCTAAATTCAAAAACGCCGTTAAAAACAGGTTCTTCTTTTGTTGGAAAAATAAATATTTCAGATGGAAAAATACAAATAATTACAAAAGACCAAATTCTTACAGAAGAAAATCCATCAATTCAAATTCAAAATATAAAAACGGAAGAAATTATGAATCTTCTTAAAAATTTAGGACTTCCGCGAGATTTAGTTTCTCTTGAATTTTTAAAACAGATGAAACAACTTGGTATAAAAATGGATTTTGAATTTATAAAAAAAAATCACAAAGTTGCAAGTAAATTTAAAGGAAAAGAAAAAATTGCAGCACAGATTTTAACTCTTCTTTCTGAAAAAAGAATAAAAATTACAGAAAATGAACTTTCGCAATTAATTTATGAACTTGATGGCGATTTTGAAGATGAAAAAAATTTTCAAGAAGATTTTATAAAAAAAATTAATCAACAAAAAGATGGCTGGACTTTTTTTCCGTTTAAATTTGAAAATCTAAAAACAAAAAATGTTGAAGGAAAAGGTTGCATAAAAATTTTTTTACATCAAAATGATATGAAAATTTTAAATCTTACTTGTAAATATAATAAGAAAGAATATATTTTTAATATTGAATATAAAAAAAACAAACCAAATATAATACGGTTTTATTCAGAACCAAAAAATCAAAATGATTTAGAAAAATTGCAATCAGTATTTTGTAAAAAATTTCCAGAATCAAAAATAGTTTGGACAGAAAAAGATTTAATAGACGGAACTTCATCAACATTGCAAGAAATTTATTTTTTAAAAGGAGAGATTTAATGGAAAAAGAAGAAAAAGCTGTTGCTTTAAAATATGAAGATGGATTTGAAGCTCCAATTATTTCTGCAAAAGGAAATGGTTTTAAAGCAAAAAAAATATTAGAAATTGCAAAAAAGGAAAATATCCCGATTAAAGAAGATGTTTCTGTCATCAATCTTTTAGAAAATGCTGAAGAAGGTAATTTTGTTCCAGAGACAGCGTATAAAGCATTGGCAATAATTTTTTCTTTTATTCTAGAGGACAAAAATGGATAATAAAAAAATTGGAAATGATGGAGAAAATAGAGCGTGTGAATATCTTTCTAAAAATGGATATAAAATTCTTGAAAGAAATTGGCGGACAAAAGAAGGTGAAATTGATATAATAGTAGAAAAAGCAAATCTTTTAGTTTTTGTAGAAGTAAAAACTTTACCGAATGCAACTTATGATATGCTTTTGAAAGTTTTAAATTTTGAAAAACAGCAAAGAATTATAAAAACTGCTAAACGTTTTTTGATAAATCATCGACAATATAATAACAGTTATATTAGATTTGATGTGATTGTGTTAGATATGCAGAATTTGCCGTCTGTTTATCATATTGAAAATGCTTTTTCAGAACAATGATGAAGTCACTTAAGTTTAGTGGGAGCCTTTATGATTTCTAGCGTTAGAACAAAGGAAACAGCAACTTTGGTTTTAGAAAGACAAAAAGTTGATGAACTGTCTCCTCGCATTTTAGAATTGCGAAAAAAAATTCATAATAAAGAATATTTGGATAATGCAATACAAAGAATTGCTCATGTTATAAGTTCTAAGCTTATAGAAAATCCGGAAGAATTAAAATTGCAAGATTGACTCTTGCAATAGGAGTTAATTTTATGGACAAACATCGTAACAAAAAACATAATAATTGGAAAAATCAACAAAATTCCAAGAATAATAATTTTACTGAACAAAATCAAAAAGCAAGATTTTATCCTTCTAGTTATGAAAATCGTGAGTCGAATCAAGAAAGATTGAAAGCAATTGAAGAAATAAAAACCCGACAAAATATTTGTCCAATGTGCAGTCTTCCTATTACAGATTTAACGAGTTCGCTTACAGATAAAAAAACAAATCAACCTGTTCATTTTGAATGTGCTTTAGAAGAAGTTAAAAAAAATGAAGAAATAAAAGAAAATGAAAAAATCGCTTACATTGGGCAAGGAAGATTTGGAATTCTCTATTACGAAAATATACGCGATCAAAAACATTTTTCAATTAAAAAAATTATTGAATGGGAAAATAGAGAAACAAAATCTCAATGGCGTGGTGAAATTAGCGATTTATATAGCAAAATAAATTAAAATCATGAAAATTTCTGTTCTTTGTAAAGTTGTTGATAATTTCGGCGATATTGGTGTTGTTTGGCGGCTTTGTAAAAGTTTAAAAAAGAATAATTTTAATTTATCAATAAATTTAATTGTTGATGGTCTGTCTACTTTCAAAAAAATTTGTCCTGAAGTTTCTGAAAATCAAAAAATTCAAAAAATAAAGAATATTAATATTTTTGATTGGAATTATAATGATTTTTGTTATGAAGAATTTAGTAAAAATGATGGCGAAAATCTTTCTTTAATTTTAGAATGTTTCCAGTGTGGAAGACCTTCCTGGATGGAAAAAATTCTTTTTGAAGATAAATTAAAAAGAACTGTAAATATAATTATGATTGATTATCTGACGGCAGAAAAATATGCAGAAGATTTTCATTGTTTAAAATCTTTAACAAGAAGTGCAAAAGTTCAAAAAATAAATTTTATGCCAGGATTTACCAATAAAACTGGTGGACTGATAATTGATGATGAATGGAAAATTCTCGAAAAAAGAAATTCTAACGGTCCAGTTTTAATTTTTACTTACGAAAAAAATTCTAAACCTTTGATAAACGCAATTAACGATTGGGCAAAATTAAAAAATAATGCAGAAATTATTTTACCACAGGGAAGAGGTTTAGTTCCTTTAAAAAATGAAATAAATTTTCTTTCTAAAAAGAATTTTAATTTTTCAGTTTTAGATTATTTATCTCAAGAAAATTGGGACAAAATGATGAAAAATTGTTCTGTACTCTTTGTTCGTGGTGAAGAGTCGATGAGTAGAGCGTGTTTTAGTGGAATTCCTTTTGTTTGGCAAGCGTATCCTCAAAGTGAGGAATATCAAATTGTAAAAGTAAATGCACTTTTAGAACAGTTAAAAAATTATTTTTCTCAAGACGACTTTAAAATCATTTCAGATGCCTGGATTTTTTTTAATACAGATGGAAAATCTGATTTTGAAATTCAAGAAAAATTATTTTTATTTTTAGAAAATGTTGAAAAATTTGCAGAAGGATTTTCTTCTTTTGCATTAAATCTTAGAAAAAACGGCGACCTTGTTGCTAACTTAATGACATTTATAGAAAAAAATTATATAATGAAAGAATAATTTTGTAGAAAACTAATTTTTAGAGGTTTTATATTATGTTAATGACATCACAATTAAAAGTTGGAACAGCTTTCATGTATGAAGGAAATGCTCTTATCGTTCAAAAAATGCTTGGTCAGCGTTCTGGTCGTGCTGGAATGGTAACAAGTTTTCGTGTAAAAAATCTTGTTACAAATTCTACAATGGATCTTGGTATTGATGCTGGCGAAAAATTTGATGAAGTAGATCTTGATAGCCACACAACAAAACTTTCTTATATTGATGGCGATACTTATGTTTTTATGGATCAAGAATCTTATGAACAATTTGAACTTTCAAAAGATGATTTAGGCGATTATGCTGGATATATTACTCCAGATGATGACCTTGAAGTAGATTTGACTTTCTACGAAGGAAAACCAGTTGGAATTGAACTTCCTGTTCGCATTACTCGTACAGTAACATATTGTGAACCTGGAATTAAAGGTGATACTTCTGGAAAATCGTTAAAACCTGCAACATTGGATACAGGAATTGAAGTTAGAGTTCCTTTGTTTATCAATACTGGTGATAAAATTGTAATTGATACAAGAGATGGTTCTTTCCTTGAAAGAGCTAAAAACTAATTTTTATCATTTTTAAGATAAAAAAAATGCTATCTAAAAGAAAAAATCTTTAGATAGCATTTTTTTTTACGTTTTATTTTTAATTTAGATTGTATAAATCCATCCTTCTGGAGCTGGAAGTCTACCCATTTGAATTCCTGTTAAAGTATCATAGAGTTCTTTTGTTTTTGGACCCATTTCATCTTTTCCATCATTAAAAATAATAGATTTTCCATGGTCATCAATCTGTCCAACAGGAGAAATTACAGCAGCAGTTCCGCAAAGTCCACATTCTGCAAAATTTTCAAGTTCATTTCGGTCTATTTTTCGTTCTTCAACTTCCATATGTAAATAATCTTTTGCTACAATTAATAAAGACCGACGTGTGATTGAAGGAAGAATTGAATTTGATTTTGGAGTAACAAGTTTTCCATCTTTTGTGATAAGAATAATATTTGCTCCACCAGTTTCTTCCAAATAAGTATGACTTGCTGGGTCAAGATAAATATTTTCTGAATATCCTGCATTATGAGCTTCTACAATATTGTGTAAAGACATTGCATAGTTTAAACCAGCTTTTATATCACCTGTTCCGTTTGGAGCAGCTCTATCAGAATCTGAAATGCGAACTTTAATAGGTTTTGCTCCACCTTTAAAATAAGGTCCAACTGGAGTTACTAAAATTCTAAATTGATATTCATCAGCAGGTTTTACACCAATAACTGCATTTGAGCCAAACATATAAGGACGAATATAAAGAGTTGCACCAGAACCGTAAGGAGGAACCCAATCTTTATTTGCTTCTATTGTTTGAAGAACGGCTTCCAAAAATCTTTCTTTTGGGAAAACAGGCATTTCAAGACGGCGACAAGAATTTTCCATTCTTTCTGCATTTAAATCTGGACGGAAAGTTACAATATCACCATGTTCAGTTGTGTATGCTTTTAATCCTTCAAAACAAGTTTGTGCATATTGGAGGACGCCAGCACATTCATTAATTGTTACAGTATGGTTTTTTGTGAGTTTTCCTTCGTCCCATTTTCCGTCTTTCCAAACAGAAACGTAACTTTTTGAAGTTTGCATGTAATCAAAAGGCAAATTTCCCCAATCGATATTTTTCTTTCCCATTTTTATCTCCTTTTTAGTAAAAATTAAATTATACTAAAAAAATTAAATATGTTTAAATATATTATAAACTTAATCATTCTTTGAGTAAAGAGATTTAAAATTTATAATATTTCAAATTTTATTACAATCAATTATAATGTCAATATATGAAGATATTTTCTTGGAATGATATTTTAAGATTTTTAGATAATGGAAAAGAAGATGCTTTTTTTAATCAAGGTTGTGGAATTTCAATCGGAAGTTTTGATGGAATTCATAAAGGTCATAAACTTTTACTAGATACGCTTATCGTTCAGTGTGAAAAAGAAAATCTTCTAAAAGGAATTGTAACTTTTTCAAAACCATTGGCAGGAATAAAACATCATACTGACTATCTTGGTGATGTTTTAACTTTAGAACAACGATTGAAAATGTTTTCAAATTTTGGAATTGATTTTGTAATTATAGTAGATTTTGATGAATTTTTTGCTTCGATGTTAGGAATTGATTTTTTAAATTTATTGGTAAATGTTTGTAATATGAAATTAATTGCTGAAGGAATAGATTTTAGATGCGGTTTTAAGGGTTCAACAGATTTTCAGTCAATAAAATATTTTGCTAAAGAAAAAAATATAAAAACTTTTTTTGTAGAACCCGTTTTTTATAAAAATGCACTTGGAAAAGAGGAAAGAATTAGTTCTTCTATAATTAGAATGATAATTTCTAAAGGTTTCTTTTTGATTGTAGAAAATCTTTTAGAAAGACCTTATCAATTAATTTTAAATGAAAAAAAATTGGTGATAGAAAAATCATCTTTAAAACAAGTTATTCCACCAAAAAATATTTATCATTGTAAAAATGAAGAAAATAAAGATATTCGCGTAGAAATTGATGATGATAATATCATTTTAAGTGATGAAGCGGAATTTTTAATCTTTTAATTGTTGATTAATTCAAAATCTTTTATTAAACTGTAAATATTCTGTTTATACGAATTATTTTGTGATTTTTTTTCAGAAACCCGAAAATTGACCTGCAAAATTTTTCGCGGATGCAGAAAATTATTTTATTTTAAGGGGTTCCAAAATGGCACTTTCAAAAGAAACAACTGTTGCTACAGTTCAAAAGTACGGTGCAAAAGACACTGATACTGGAAATGTAAAAGTTCAAATTGCTTTACTTACAAAAAGAGTTCAACAATTAACTGAACACACAAAAACATTCCCAAAAGATGCTTGTGGAAAACGTGCACTTTTAAAAGTTGTAGGACAGCGTCGTAAAATGCTTAAATATTTTGAGCGTACAGACCTTGAAGGTTACCGTGCATTCATCAAAGAACTTGGACTTAGAAAGTAGTTTAAGTTTAATGAAAAGCCTGTTGCCATTTTTATTTGGTAAAAACAGGCTTTTTTTGTTTATGCTTAAAATGTAGATATTTAGTTATTTACAATAATATCAAACGAATTTAAAAATGAGAAATTAAAAAAGAAGTATGATTTTTTTTCATATTTGTTTTTTAATTTTTCATAAGAATTTTGTTTGAAGTAATTTGTAAATCTCTTTTATCTAACTAAAGTTTGCGTTGCAAACTTCTTAAACAACAATAACTTCTCATTCATTGCGAAGTTGCTAAAAAGTCAAATTGAAAATTGAAATTTTCTGATTGACTTTTTATGGGAGAAAATATGTCAGTAGAAAGAGTTACTTACCGACTTGGAGATGCCGATCTCATTTTAGAAACAGGAAAAATCGGAAAACAGGCTAATGGTTGTGTTTATGCTCAGTGGGGTGGAGCAGCTATTATTGCAACAATTTGTGCTTCATCATCAGTTACAGAAGGTCAAGATTTTGTGCCTGTAACAGTTGAATACAATGAAAAATTTTATGCAGCAGGAAAAATTCCTGGTGGTTTTGTAAAAAGAGAAGGTCGTCCTAAAGATAAAGAAATTTTAGTTAGTCGTCTTATTGATAGACCAATGCGTCCTTTATTTGAACCATCTTTTGGACATGAATTGCAAATTGTACCAACTTGTGTTTCTGCAGATGGAATTCATGCTCAAGATATTCTTGCTGTAATTGCTGCTTCTGCTGCGACTACAATTTCTGATATTCCATTCCATGGTCCAGTTGCTGCTTGTCGTATTGGTTATGTAAATGGAGAATATGTTATCAATCCAACTTTTAAACAAATCGAGGAATCTGAACTTGAAATTGTTGTTGCCGGAACAAAAGATGGTTTTACAATGGTTGAAGGTGGAGCTAATGAAGTTTCTGAAGAATTGATGCTTGGTGCGTTAGAAAAAGCTCAAGGATTTATAACTGATATGTGTCTTTTACAAGAAGAACTTCAGAAAAAAGCTGGTAAAGAAAAATTACCATTAAATCCTCTTGATGTAACATTGGAAAATGCTGTTGCAATTGAAGAAGAAGCAACTCCTCTTTTAAAAACAGCTTGTTTCCAAGATGGAAAACAAAATCGTGGAAAAGCAATTGCTCAAGTTCAAAAAACTTTAGCAGAAAAATATGCAGAACAACTTTCAGATCCTATTCAAGCAAAACTTTTCTGTAATCTTATGGATGATATTCAGTATAAACTTTTGAGAAAATCAATTTTGGATGAAGGTGTTCGTATTGATGGACGTAAAACTGATGAAATTAGACCAATTACTTGCGAAATAAATGTTCTTCCAACTCCACATGGTTCAGCGTTGTTTACTCGAGGTGAAACTCAATCTTTAGCAGTTTGTACACTCGGAACAGCAATGGATGAACAAACTTATGATGATATTGATGGCGACCGAAGTGAACATTTTATCCTTCATTACAATTTCCCTCCATATTCAGTTGGAGAAACAGGAAAATTAACAACTGGTCGTCGTGAAATTGGACATGGAAATTTGGCTCGTCGTTCTTTAGCTCCAATGGTTCCTTCCCGCGAAGAATTCCCTTATACAGTTCGTGTTGTTTCTGAAATTATGGAATCAAATGGTTCTTCATCACAAGCTTCAACTTGTGGTGGTTGTCTTTCAATGCTTGCAGCTGGTGTTCCTATGAAAAAAATGGTTGCAGGAATTGCAATGGGACTTATTACTGAACCAGAAGGAGATAATCCTTACGGACGTTATAAAATCCTTTCTGATATTTTGGGAGAAGAAGACCATCTTGGTGATATGGATTTTAAGGTTGCAGGAACTGAAGATGGAATTACTGGTTTCCAAATGGATATAAAAATCGCAGGTGTAACAACTGAAATTATGAAAAATGCTTTGGAACAAGCAAGAAAAGGCAGACTTCATATCCTTTCAATTATGAAAAGTTGTATTGATAAGCCAGCTCCTTTAAGCCCACGTGCTCCTCAAATTCTTACAATGAAAATTCCTGTAGATAAAATTGGAGCTTTGATTGGACCTGGTGGAAAAAATGTAAAAGCACTTTGTTCTCAGTATGATGTAACTATTAATACAGATGATGATGGAACTGTAACAATTTACGGAAAAACAGGAATTGCTGCTCAAGCGGCTAAAAAAGCTGTTCAAGGAATAACTGAAGATCCTGAAGTTGGAACAATTTATCAAGGTACTGTAAAACGCATTATGGAATTCGGGGCATTTGTAGAAATTCTTCCAGGAAAAGAAGGTTTATGTCATATTTCAAAACTTTCTAAAAAACGAGTTAATAAAGTTACAGATGTTTTATCAGAAGGTCAGCAAATTCCTGTAAAACTTTTGGAAGTTGATAAGCAGGGTAGATTAAATCTTTCTTACATTGATGCTTTAGAAGAAGAAAATAAATAATAATTAATTAGAAGAAGGTTGTCTAAAAATGATAACCTTCTTTTTTTTGTAGTTAATATTTTTTTATTTTGATATAATTATCTTTATGAAAAAAATCAATGTAAAATGTATTGCAAAACAAGGAAGCATTATTCCTGAATATAAAACTATAGGTGCCTCTGGTGCTGATGTTTGTGCTTTTTTAGAAAAAACAATCAATATTCCAAGTGGAAAAATTGCAATAATTCCAACAGGTCTCTTTTTTGAAATTCCAGAAGGTTATGAAATTCAAGTTAGACCTCGTTCTGGACTTGCAGCAAAAAATGGAGTTACAGTTTTAAATACTCCAGGCACAATTGATAGCGATTATCGCGGAGAATTAAAAATCATTTTGATTAATCATGGTGAAAAAGATTTTGTTGTAAATTCTGGCGATAGAATTGCTCAAATTGTAATTGCTTCTGTAATTCAAGCAAATTTTAAAATGGTAGAAAATCTTTCTGAAACAGAACGTGGAAACGGTGGTTTTGGTTCTACCGGAGTTTAAATGAATTTTGTTGGAGCAGTAAAATCACAATTTAAAAAAATAAATTCTCGCATAAATGATTTTTCTGTAAAATATTTAAAAAAAGGTCAGTTAAAAAATCATCTTTTAGTTCGATATATTTTTAAAGATTTATTTTCTTATTTTGCAGTTGCTTTTCTTGTTCTATTTATGATTTTTTTTGTAAATCAAATTTTATTAGATATGGAAAAACTTCTTTCAAAATCTGCTCCAATAGATGATGTTATTCGAATAATGTTTTATTCATTTCCAATGATTATTGCTCAATCCGCTCCTTATGCAACTTTAGTTGGATTTTTGATGAGTCTTGGAAATATGATGACAAATAATGAAATTTTAATTTTTCGTGCCGCAGGTTTTTCTTTTTTTAGAATTCTTCTTCCTGTAGTTGCAATGGGATTAATAATTTCTGTAGTTTCTTTTTTTGTAAATGATTATCTTATGCCTTTAGGTCGGATAAAATATAATCAGCTTTTTAGAGAAATTATGCAATCTACCCCGACAATAGAACTTGAATCTAATAGTGTTAAAAATTTAGATAATTCTAGTATTGTTATGGGAACTGTAAAAAATAATAAAGTTTCGGATGTCGTCCTTTTTAATTCTGATGATGAATCTGATACAATTATTGTCGCTGGAGAATCGACTTTGAATGGTTCTTCTCAAGAAGGTCTTTTAATGCAATTAGATATGAATAAAAGTATTGTAATTTCTATTAAGAGAAATGAAGTTGAAACTTTTGATATTATTGAATCAGAAAATTCAACTTACAATGTTTTTGAATCAACTGTTATGGGAACAAATAGACGTTCTGCAAGTGAAATGACAACTTCAGATTTAAATAAAGAAATCAAAAAGAAAAGAGATAATGGTGATAGCCGGCAAGATTTATCTTTTTGGATTATGGAATTTTATAAAAAATTTTCCATTCCTTTTTCATCTTTTTTCTTTTCATTTTTAGCGTTTTCAGTTGCATTTTTATTTGGAAAACATAATGGTTTAACGATTGGTCTTTTTATTGGTATTATAATTTGTGTTTTGAATTGGGCTATGCAAATTTTAGGACAAATGTTTGTTGTCAGATTAGGATTAAATCCTTTTTGGTGCATTTGGGTTCCAAATATGGCGATCGGAATTTTTGGTTTTATATTTTATTTGGTTTTAATTAGAAAATGAAATTAGTTATTTATCTTTTCAAAAAAATAATGCCGTTTTTTTTAGGTTCAGTTTTATTTTTTTGTTTAATTTTAAATCTTGTTGATTTATTTATGAATCTTACAAATTATTTGCAAAATAATGCTTCTATAAAAGATGTTTTAAAAGTTTTACTATTTTATACGCCTAAAACTTTGTGGTATGCAATTCCTGTTGGAATGTTGTTTTCAACATCATATATTTTGAGTGAAATGTATGCTCATAATGAACTGGAAGCACTTTTTGCCTCTGGAGTTTCTCTTTTTAGATTTACTCTTCCAATTTTAATTTTTTCAATTTTTATGAGTTTTGGTTTATATCATTTTGAAAATAAACTTGTAGTTTGGACTTACGAAAAAAAAATTGAACTTCAAAATCAACTTTTAAACAGAAGTGATAATGAAAATAATTCAGATTTAATTGTTCTTTCTCAAAATGGCAAAATTATCTATAAAGCGAATAAATATACAGAAAGTGTAAAACGTCTTTCTGGTGTTTATCTTATTTTTCGTGATGATGAAAAATCACTTTTGGCAATTATAAAAGCAAGACAAGCACATTGGGACGAAGATGCAAAACTTTGGATTTTAAAAGACGCAACTCAATATGAAATGATAAATGGAGAATTAAAAATCACGCCAATTTCTGAAAAATATACAAATTTACTAAATGAATCTTATGAAATTTTTAGAAAAAATATTGTGAATATTCAGTCGGTTTCTGCAAAAGATGCAAAAGTTTATATTAATCATTTAAAAAAAGCAGGACTTCCTTATCACGAGCAATTATCAGAATATTATAAAAAATTTGCTTTTCCGTTTATAGTTTTTCTAGTCGTTTTTCTTTCTATTGGATTAACTGGAAAAACTAAAAAAAATGTTCTTATTGTGAGTTTAGCGTCTAGCATTGGAGTTGCTGTTTTATTTTATGTTTTGATGATGATTACAATGGTTTTAGCAAAACACGGATATATCACGCCGTTTATGGGTGCCTGGTTTCCTGTTTTTTTCTTTACAATTTTGAGTGTTTTTTTATTAAAATATTCAAGAACTTAAAAATAATTAAAAAAGAAGGATTAATATGAGTGATTTAAAATTTTTTGAAATAAAACATGAATCTTCCGATGGCAAATCTCGTACTGGAATTTTACATCTTCCTCATGGTGATGTTCAAACTCCAGTTTTTATGCCTGTTGGAACTAACGCAACTGTAAAAGCAATGCCAAAGAATTTTCTTGAAGAAATTGGTTTTGAAATTATTTTAGCAAATACTTATCATCTTTATTTGCGGCCAGGCGCAGATTTAATTCAAAAAGCTGGCGGATTGCACGGATTTTCCAAATGGAATAAAAATTTTCTTACAGATTCGGGCGGATTTCAAGTTTTTTCTCTTTCAAAATTAAGAAAAATAACAGATGAAGGTGTAAAATTTCAAAGCAATATTGATGGAAGTTATCATTTTTTTACTCCAGAAAGTATTGTTCAAACTCAAACAAAATTTAATTCAGATATTCAAATGCAACTTGATGTTTGTACTGGTTTTAATGAAGACAGAAAAACTGCAGAAAAAGCTTTAAAAGTTACTTCAAATTGGCTTTTACGGGCAAAAAAAGAATGGGAAAATCAAAAAGAAAACGGATATAAAGGAATTTTGTTTCCAATTGTGCAAGGTCATTTTTTTGAAGATTTAAGAAAACAAAGTGCAGAATTTGTTTCTTCTCTTAATCTGCCTGGTATTGCAATTGGTGGATTAAGTGTTGGTGAACCTCACGAAGAATTTGTGCATTTTATGAATTTTACCTGCGATTGTCTTCCTCGAGAAAAGCCTAAATATGTTATGGGAATTGGAACTCCTGAATATATTTTAGATGCTGTTCAATCTGGTGTTGATATGTTTGATTGTGTCCTTCCTACAAGAAATGCGAGAAACGGTTCTTATTTTACAAGAAAAGGTCCGCTTTCAATAAAACAAGAACGTTGGGCTTATGATTTTTCTCCTGTCGATTCAGAATGTGATTGTATGGTTTGTAAAACTTATTCAAAAGCATATTTACGGCATTTATTTAAATCACAAGAAATTTTAAGTTCAATTTTAGCTTCTTATCATAATTTATATTTTTTGAATAATTTAGTAAAAGAAATTCGTAACGCAATTAATGAAAATAGGTTTGAAGAGTATAGAAAGAATTTCTTAGAAAAATATCAGGAATTAAAAAATAAAAATTAGTTTTTAGAGGAATTGTCGTGAAAAAAAAATCTTTTTTACTGTTGTTTTTACTGTTGATAGAAATTATTTTTAGTTTTTCTCTTTTTGCACAAAATTCACTTACTGATGGTTTAGAAACTGAATCAAAAACTGTAATTGCAACAAAAGGCGGATATTCAGAAATTCCACCAGCAAAAAGACCTCTTCCAATTGATGAAGAAAAAGCAAAAAAAGCGGCAGAAAAAGATGAATCATCAGAATCTCAAGAAAATTTCCGAAAAACAATTAAATATGGAATTCCTTCAGAAATAAGTTCTTTGCTAGATGATTTAATTGAAAATGAAGATCCTCGTTTTTCTGAAGAAATTTACGATGTTTTTTGGGAAACAAAAAATACAACTATCCAAGAAAAAATCTTGAATTATTTTACAAAATTAGAAGATCCGTGCCTTGAAGATTTTGCTGTTGAATTGTTGAACGATCCTTATGATGCAAAAAATAGTCTTGTAAGTTCCGCTTTTAAATATATTCAAACTTGTAAAACAAAAGTTGCTATTCCTGCAGTAATTTCTCTTATTGAAAGTGAAAATGAAAATTATTTTAATGAAGCAATTACAACTTTGGGAGAAATTGGTGATGAAAGTGAAGCATTATTTCTGGCAGAATATCTTGACCGCGAAGATTTAAGCGACGCTCAACGGCAAAGTCTTATGCGTGCTTGTGGAAAACTTCATGCTTTAGTAACTTGGGATAAAATGGTTGAAATTTTGGAAGATGATGATGAAAACACATTTGTAAGAATGTATGCGGCAGAAAGTTTAGGTCTTATGAAAGTTGATAAATCTGTTCCGGTTTTAATAGAAAATTATAATGCAACTGACCCAAATTTAAGACAATATATCATCAAAGGTTTATCAAATTTTCCAGATGTTGTAGAAGCTAAATCGGCTATTTTGCAAGGAATTAGAGATGAACACTGGAAAGTGCGACAAGAATCAATTAAAACTTCAAAAGAAATTGAATTAAAAGAAGCTGTTCCATATTTAATCTATCGTGTAGAAAATGATTCTGAAAATCTAATTAAAAATGAAAGTATCAGTGCAATAGCTTTTTTAAATACAACCGAAGGAAATGATTTTCTTGTAAGTAAGATTACAAATAAAAAAACTGGTAGTGAAATTAAGAAAAAATCTGTTCAAGAACTATTGAAAAATGGATTTGCGGGTGAAAAAGAAATTTTAGATTTAGCAAAAGATTGCGTAAATGATGATAAACAAAAAGATCTTCGTTATGCAGTTGGAAAAGAATTAGCAAAATATTATAAATCTTCTTATAATGAAGTTTGTGGAATGTTTTTACAGTCAAAAGATACAACTACAGTTAGTTTAGGTCTTGATATGTTTAAAAATGGAAAATCTGAAAGCCTTAAAAATTATGTAAACTCTATTGCGGAAGATAAAAAAGCAAATTCTTCAAATAGAGCTAGGGCTAAAAAACTTCTTGGAATTGAAGATGATGATGAAAATTCTACAAAAGACTTAAAAACAGAACCTACAGATAAAATAGATTCTGCTTCAAAAAATCTTTCTACATCAGATGCAAAATAAATTATTCATAAAGTTTATTTAATTCGCCAAGTTTTTTGCTTATTTTCATTTTTTCATCATCATTAAAATCAATATTTTCTTCAATTAAAGTTTCTAATGATGAATGAGTTTCTGTTAAAGCAGTTGTAAATCCTCGTGAAACCTTATACCAATAATTGCCTTTTCCATCATTAAAAAGACAAATAAATCCATATTCTTTATTTTTTTGTTTTGCGATTGCAATTTTTAAAATCCAATCAAGCGAGTCTATAAGGCTTTCTTTTCCAATTTGAGTATAAACATTTGCATTTAAACGTCTGTTCCATTTTTTTTCAGAAATTGGATTTAGTGTTAAATTTTTTGCAATATTTATAATTAAAGACATTTTTTCACCATCTAAAAGTGTTCCGTTGTCTTTTGTGATGATTTTTCCTTTTAAATTTCCACAAGCACTTAATTTTTGAGAATTTTTTTCTTGTAAAAGTGCGAGTTTAAAATATTCAAGAGGCAAAATTGCAGTTTTCTTTCCTTTTATTTTTTTAATTTCAAATAAGAAATCTCCAATAGAAAGACTATTTTCCAATTCTTCAGCAGCAAGTTTTTCTTGTTGTTTTTCAAATTTTGATTTTTTAGAAGAGTTTTTCTGAAGTTTTGATTGATTTTCTTTTGAAATTCCTGTTTTTATTTCTGGAAGTTTTCCTTTTTTACAAGCAATTAATTTTTCATATAAAGATTTGTCTATAATATCAAGCATTGTTCTTGTTAAAGGAGAAACACTCATCGCAAAAATTCGACTTGTTTTTACAATTTCTCCAGCAACTATAAAAAGTGGATCTTGATGAAACATTACGCTTCCTGGATGAATGCAAATATGTTCAGCAGTTAATGAACGGTAACTATTTCTTCCATCACGAATGCAAACAAATTGAATCATTCCTGAAGAAACACAGCAAAGATAATCGCTCATAGAACCTTTTTTTTGAACAATAGGAATTCCCATTTTTTCGTTTACAATTTCTGTAAGTTGTTCATTAATATTTTCAATTTCCAACATAATTCTATAATCAAGATAATTTTTTTTACAAAATTTTTCTCGATTATCACTTTGTGTAAAAGCATTAAATAAATTGATGTAAGTTCCAAAATCACCAGTTAAATCTCTAAAACGATGATGTGCATTTCGAGCTTCCATTTCTTCATTTGGAGGAAGCACAAACGGAGAATTCGTACTTAAAAAAGATGCAGCAATTATAGATTTATCTAAAACTTCTGGAAAACGCATAATAGCTTCAACAATAATTCTACTAATTCGTGGTTCAAGCGGAAATTTTACCATTAATTTTCCAATATCAGAAAGCGTATTATCGTCTTTTAATGCTCCAAGCATATTTAAAGTGTCAATTGCTCCAGAAATGCCTTCATGACCTGGACTTGCAATAAAATCAAAATTATAAAAATCCGTGATTCCTAATTCCGACATTCGTAAAACAACTTCGCTTAAATCTGTTCTGTAAATTTCTTCTGTAGTAAAAAGTTCTCTTGTTTCAAAATCTTTTCTGGAAAATAAACGATAACAAACACCTTCGTGAGTTCTTCCGGCTCTTCCTTTTCTTTGATTACAACTTGCTTTTGAAACTGTAGATTCAATTAACGATGATGTAAAAGTTTTTGGACTATAAAAATTTAGTTTACAAAGTCCAGAATCAATAACTGTTGTGATGTCGCTTATTGTAACGGAAGTTTCTGCGATATTTGTAGAAACAACAACTTTCTTCTTTCCTTTTGGTGCTGGTGCAAAAACTCTTTCCTGTTCTTCTTTTGGTAACCGTCCATACAGTGGCAAAATATGAATTTTTTGAGAAAAAGGTGAGTGATAAAGTTTATCTACACAATCACGGATAATTTTTTCTCCAGGCAGAAAAATTAAAATTCCGCCATCATCTTCATCATTGTCTAAAACTCTCGCTATAATATTTGTTATTTTTGAAAGAATTGCTTCTGTTCCACTTTCGGTTGAAGTTGTTGCTCCTCCAGTAATTGGGTCATAAATTAAACTTACAGGATAAGTTATTGTATCAATAGAAACGATTGGAGCATTGTTAAAATATTCACTAAAAACTTTTGTATTCATTGTTGCAGAACTTACAATTACGTGAAAATCTTTTCGCTCTGCTAAAACTCGTTTTACAAGTCCCAAAACAAAATCAATATTTAAACTTCGTTCATGTGCTTCGTCAATCATTAAAACTGAATATTTTGAAAGCCAAGGATCCAATTTCATTTCTTGGAGTAAAATGCCATCAGTCATAATTTTTATTCTTGTGTCTTGATTTGTTACATCTTCAAAACGCATTTTATATCCAACAAGCCCCGGATATGGTGTATTCATTTGATTTGAGATGAATTCACTTACGCTGATTGCAGCAATTCTGCGTGGTTGAGTAACGCCTATTATTCCGTTAGTTGCATATCCAGCTTCGTATAAAATTACTGGAATTTGAGTAGTTTTTCCCGAGCCGGTAGGGCTTTCTACAATAACAACTTGATTGTTTTCTAAACAGTCTAAAATTTTTTGCTTTTGTGCATAAACTGGTAATTGTTTATAATCTATCGCCATTCTATAAAATCCTTTGTGTATTGAGTATTTATTTTATTTCGTCTTTCAATGTATTTTGCCCAATCTTTTCTTGGTACATCATAAAGATAATTTATAAATTGCTGATTAAGTGGTTTTACAACAAATTCATTTGCTGTGTTGATATAAGTCGTAACAAAAATATTTTTTACATTTTTTATTTGAACATTTTTATTATCTTTTGTGAAAGTGATTTCAATCATTAATCCATCGCCAGTGTTATCTCTTTCTCCAATAGGATTTTTTGACTCAAGTTCAGGACTTCTTCTTTGCCCGCTGATGATATTTCCATTTCCGTACATTATTACTTTTTGAGATTGATTTTTTGTATCAAAAATATATTTTCGATTTTTTATGATATGTGCATGATTTGCCCAAAGTACATCAATTCCGCAGTCTAAAAGTTCTTTGTAAAAATTTTCTTGTTCATCAGTTACAGTTCTTGAATATTCAGGTTCTTTTGTATGAAGTGAAAGAATAAAAATATCATTTGGATTTTCTTTATCTAATTTTTTTATATAATTTTTTAATTTTGTATGACTTTCTTCATCATCTTTTACAAAATTTATGTATGAAGAATATGATGATCGATTTAAAAGTTCTGTAATTGGAAGAAATAAAATTTTCCAATCGTTATGTTCGATAAAATTGTAAGAAAATTCATCTGTAGAATTTAATTTTGTTCCAGAAAAATATATTTTTTTATTTTGTTGTAAATTTTCTTGTTGAAGTTCAGAAAAAGTTTTTATTGTTTGTTTTATTCCGTCTAATCCCTGGTCATTTGTGTGATTATTGCATAAAGAAAAAACATTAAATCCTGCATTTATAATTGCGTTTACATATTTTTTTGTCATATTAAAATTTGGATAAGAACTTGCAGGTTTTGTTGTATCAACAGGAGATTCTATATTTGCAAAAGATAAATCAACTGCTTCGATAAATTCTTTTACATCTCTCCAAATTTTATCATAACTTGAAATATTATAATTTTCAAAATGAGCCATAATATCGCCTGTAAACAGAAGTTTTAGCTCATTATTGTTGATATTTTCTTCTTTAAAAGACGGAACTTCTACTTTTTCTTGAATATTAGTTTTTGTAGAAGTGCAGGCAGTAAAAAAAAAGAGCAAAAATATAAAACATAAATAAGGATTTTTTTTCACTGCCATTTTTTAATTTTATTTACTCCAAATTTTTTCGCGAATAAAAGTTTGATTTCTATCTGCACCTACAGAAATAATTCCAACTTTTGTTCCTGTAAAATCTTCGATATAATCGATGTATGCTTTTGCATTTTTTGGAAGTGATTTGAAAGATGTACATTTTGTAATATCTTCTTTCCAACCAGGGAATTTTTCTAGAATTGGTTTTGCTTTGTTTAATTCTGGAATAGATGCTGGAAAATCTGTAACGATTTTTCCATCAATATCATAAGCAACACAAGCTTCAATTTCATTCATATCATCATAAATATCAAGATGTGTAAGAACTAAATTATCAATAGAATTTACATGGCAAGCATAGCGAAGTGCAACTAAATCAAGATAACCACATCGGCGAGGTCTTCCTGTTGTAACGCCAAATTCATTTCCTGTTTTTCTAACATAATCGCAAAGTTCACCTTCGGTTTCAGCATTAAATTCAGAAGGCATTGGACCGTTTCCTACGCGAGTTTCATAAGCCTTGAAAACTCCGTAAATTTTGTCTAACGCTTTAGGACCAATTCCTGAACCAGAAGCTGCTCCATAAGAACCAGACGCTCCAGAAGAAACATAAGGATATGTTCCAGAGTCGATGTCCAACATTGCTCCTTGTGCACCTTCAAACAAAATATTTTCATTGCGATATTCATACATTTTTGCTGCAATATTTACTCTCATTTTGATGAGTTGTTCTTTATATTGTTCGAGGAATTCTTTATCTGCATCATCTAAATCATTCCATTTTTCATCCCAATCTAAATCTGCAACACGAATTCCATCTCGTTCAGATTTCATAGAATATGTTGTACCAATTCCGCGTCCTGTAGTTCCAATTGGACGTTTACGAGCAGCATCACGCTGTTTATCCATTTCTCTGTAACCTGGTAATGTAAGATGTGCTCTATCAGAAATAAAAACACGACCTTCCCAATTAATTCCGTTATCTTTTAACATTTGAAGTTCTTTAAACAACGCTTCTGGGTCAATAACCATTCCAGAACCTAGAAAAACTGATTTTTCAGGATAAAGAATTCCACTTGGTACTTGATGAAGTGCGTATTTTTTTCCATCAACAACGATTGTGTGTCCAGCATTTGCACCACCGGCAAATCTAACAACATACTTTGCATCTTGAGCGAGATAATCAACAATTTTTCCTTTGCCTTCATCGCCCCATTGTGCACCCATAACAACGATATTCATTTAAAACCTCCGTTCCGCAGAATCATCGCGGATAAAAAGAGAAATATTTTCAGAAAAAGATTTTCTGGTAAAAAATAGCAGAATCATCGCAAGTGTTTTTTACCCTTAGATATTATCAAAAATTAAATTAATGCTCAATGAATTCTATAGATTTACTAAATTATAAAAACTAACTATAATGCGTAATAATAAGTATAATATTACTTTTTGGAAAATCAACACAAACTGTTTTTGTATTGTCAGTTTTATGGGAGAAAAAAAATGGCTTTTATTTTTGATGAACCTTCTCATACTTTTGATGAGTATTTATTAATTCCAGGCTATACAGGACCTGATTGCATTCCTGCAAATGTTAATTTAAAAACTCCTGTAGTTAGATACAATAAAAAAAATGGAGAAGAATGTCCTCTTTGTATGAATATTCCAATGACATCTGCTGTTATGCAAGCTGTTTCTGATGATAAATTGGCAGTCGCTTTAGCAAAAGAAGGTGGAATTTCTTTTATTTACGGTTCTCAAACTATTGAAAATCAAGCGGCAATGGTTGCCCGTGTAAAAGCGTATAAAGCAGGTTTTGTAACTTCTGATACAAATATAAAACCAGAACAAACTTTAGAAGAATTGGTAGAAGCTATTGAAAAATCAGGTCATTCTACAGTTGCTGTAACAGAAGATGGTTCTGCACATGGAAAACTTCTTGGTATTATTACTGATAGAGATTTTCGTATTTCACATTGTTCAAAAGATGCAAAAGTAAAAGATTATATGACTCCACTTTCAAAACTTGTTATGGCAAAAGATGGAGTTAGTCTAGAACAGGCAAATGATATTATTTGGAAAGAAAAAGTAAATCAACTTCCTGTTGTTGATGATAACGGACATCTGTTAAGTCTTATCTTCCGTAAAGATGCTGCAAGTCATCAAGAACATCCTCTTGAACTTTTAGACTCTCAAAAAAGATATATTGTTGGAGCTGGAATTAATACTCGCGATTATATGGAAAGAGTTCCTGCTTTGCTTGAAGCTGGAGTTGATGTAATGACTTTGGATTCTTCAGAAGGATTTACAGAATGGCAAAAACGTGCATTGCATGATATTCATGAAAAATGGCCAAACGCAAAAGTTGGTGCTGGAAACGTTGTCGATGCTGAAGGTTTTAATTTTTTAGCAGACGCTGGTGCTGATTTTGTAAAAATTGGAATTGGTGGAGGTTCTATCTGCATTACACGTGAGCAAAAAGGAATTGGTCGTGGACAAGCAACGGCTACAATAGAAGTTGCAAAAGCTAGAGATGCTTATTATGAAAAAACAGGCATTTATATTCCAATTTGTTCTGACGGTGGAATTGTTTATGACCATCATATTACTTTAGCGTTAGCTATGGGTGCCGATTTTGTAATGCTTGGAAGATATTTTGCACGTTTTGATGAATCTCCAACAAATAAACTTATTGTAAACGGAAATTATGTAAAAGAATATTGGGGAGAAGGTTCAAATAGGGCAAGAAACTGGCAGCGTTATGATTTAGGCGGAAAAAAAGGAATGGCTTTTGAAGAAGGAGTTGATTCTTACGTCCCTTATGCAGGAAGTTTGCATGATAATGTAACTTTAACTGTAAGTAAGGTGATTCACGCTATGTGTAATTGTGGTGTTACAAACATTCCAGATTTACAAAAAGATGCAAAAATCACATTAGTAAGTCCTGCTTCTATAAGAGAAGGTGGCGCTCATGATGTTATCGTAAAAAATAGTATAAAAGCAAACTAAAAATAAATGACTTTGGAGAATGTTAATTATGGAATCTAATAATTTAATAATTTCAGGTTTTGATGATGAAAAAAATGATGTATTAAAATTTAAACTCCAAAAAATAGATGGTTTATCTAATGGAATTATAATATTTTTAGCAGGTTATGTAGATACATACAATTCATCATTCTTTCAAAGTCAGATTAATAAAATTATAAATGCTGGATATATAAATCTTATAATGGAATGTTCAAAACTTACAGGAGTTGCTTCTACAGGTTTTGGAGTTCTTACAAATATTTTAAAAGCAGTTCATCTCAAAAGTGGAGATGTTTTTTTAGTAGATTTGCAGCAAAATATTTATGAAACAATAGAACTTTTAGGTTTTACCCAATTTTTTAAGGTTATACCAACTTTGGAAGAAGCGTATAATTTTATCACAAAGAATTCCGGTTCTGAGTTAAATGTTCCTGTTTTTCCAAAAATTGTTATGTGTCCAGCTTGTAAGAAAAATTTAAAAGCTCAAAAAGCAGGAAGATTTCGTTGTATAAGTTGCAAATCTATAATTGCGATTTCTGAAACTGGACAAGTAACTTTAGAATAAAAATTAACTGATAAAAATTAACTATGGAAGATAAAATTATTATAAAAGGAGCAAGAGAACACAATCTTAAAAATATTGATGTTACTTTACCCCGAAATAAATTAGTTGTAATTTCTGGACTTTCAGGAAGTGGAAAATCATCTTTAGCGTTTGATACTCTTTTTGCAGAAGGTCAGCGTCGTTATATGGAAAGTCTTTCTTCCTATGCACGTCAGTTTTTAGGAAGAATGGATAAACCTGATGTCGATATGATAGAAGGTCTTTCTCCAGCGATTTCAATTGAACAAAAATCTACAAATAAAAATCCTCGTTCGACAGTTGGAACAATCACTGAAATTTATGATTATTACAGATTGCTTTTTGCTCGAGTTGGTCATTCCCATTGTCCAAATTGTGGAAGAGAAATTCGCGAACAATCAATTGATCAAATTTTAGATACAATTCTTTCCTGGCCAGATGAAACAAAAATGCAAATTTTAGCACCTGTAATTCGCGGAAAAAAAGGTGAACACGTAAAAATTATAGAAGATGCAAAAAAATCTGGTTTTATCCGTGCAAGAATAGATGGAGTTATGACAGATTTAGATGATTCTATCAAACTTGATAAACAAAAAAAACATACAATAGAAATTGTTGTTGATAGAATAAAAAAAACTCCAGAAATTAGAACTCGTCTTGCCGATTCAGTGGAAATTGCATTAAAAAATGCAAACGGAATTGTTATTGTTACTAAAAAAGAACCAAATTCCGATAATGAAATAGAAGTTTTTTTTAGTCAGAAAAATGCTTGTCCAGATTGTGGAATTTCTATTCCAGAACTTCAGCCGCGACTTTTTTCTTTTAATAATCCTTTCGGGGCTTGTCCAGATTGTACTGGTTTAGGTCAAAAAATGGAGTGGGATATAAAAAAAATCCTTCCAGATGATTCAAAAAGTTTTAATGAAAAAGCTTTTCCTTTTTTTAATCCAGAAAGTGAGTGGAATCATTCTATGTTTTCTGCAATTGCAGAAGAAGGAAAATTTAGTCTTGATGAACCAATAAAAAATCTTACAAAGGAACAATTTGATTATTTGTGGAATGGCGATTTAACTAGAAAAATTCATTGGGTTTATAAAAAACAAAGTGGAGAAGGTTATTCTGAATATAATCGAGTTTGGCATGGTCTTTTTGCGGAAATGCAACGACGTCATAATGAAGCTTGGGGCGATACTCAACGCAAAAATATTGAAGAAAAATTTATGACAGTTAGTGAATGTCATTCTTGCCATGGTCAGCGTTTACGTCCAGAAGCGTTAGGCGTTACAATTGGTGGAAAAAATATTTATCAATTGTGTGAACTTTCTGTTTTAGATTCATTAGATTTTTTTGATAATTTAACTCTTTCAGAAACAGAAAAGAAAATTGGTGAGCAAGTATTAAAAGAAATTCGTTCTCGTTTGCGTTTTCTTCGGGATGTTGGATTAGATTATCTTACTTTGGAACGTTCTGCAGAAACTCTTTCTGGTGGAGAAGCACAAAGAATTCGTCTTGCAACTCAAATTGGTTCTGCGTTGTGCGGTGTTATGTATATTTTAGATGAACCTTCAATAGGGCTTCATCAGCGTGATAATCAAAAATTAATTGATACTTTAATAAATCTTAGAGATAACGGAAATTCTGTTATTGTTGTTGAACATGATGAACAAACTTTAAGAACAGCAGATTTCCTTATTGATATGGGACCTGGAGCTGGCGTAAATGGTGGAAAAGTTGTTGCTGCCGGAACTCCAGAAGAAGTTGCAAAAGTAAAAGAAAGTCTTACGGGGCAATATTTAAGTGGTTCATTAAAAATGGATATTCCACAAAAAAGACGTTCTGGAAATGGAAAATCTATTTATATAAAAAATGTTTCTGAACATAATTTAAAAAATATAAATGTTGAAATTCCGTTAGGAACTTTTACTTGTATAACAGGCGTTTCTGGTTCTGGAAAATCTACTTTATTAAGTGATGTTTTATATCCTGCTGTTTCTAATAAACTTATGAGAACAAATTATCCAGTTGGAAAATGCGATGATATAGAAGGAATTGAAGCAATTGATAAAGTAATTAATATTGATCAAAGTCCAATCGGTCGTTCTCCGCGTTCAAATCCTGCAACTTATGTTGGTGTATTCGATTCTATTCGCGATTTATTTTCAAATCTTCCAGAATCAAAAGTTCGAGGTTATAAAAAAGGAAGATTCAGTTTTAATGTAAAAGGCGGACGTTGTGAAGCCTGCCAAGGTGCTGGTGAAAATGTAATAGAAATGAATTTTTTGCCAGATGTTTATGTTACTTGTGATGTTTGTGGCGGAAAACGTTTTAATAAAGAAACTTTGGAAGTTGAATTTAAAGGAAAATCTATAAATGATGTTTTAAATATGACAATTGATGAAGCCTGTGATTTTTTTGTAGGAATTCCTCATATTTATAAAAAAATTGCAACTTTACAAGCCGTTGGATTAGGATACATAACTTTAGGACAAAATGCACTTACATTATCTGGGGGAGAAGCTCAAAGAGTAAAACTTGCAAATGAATTAGCAAGACCTTCTACAAGTAAAACTTTGTACATTTTAGATGAACCAACAACAGGACTTCATTTTGCAGATGTAAAACAACTTATGACTGTAATACAAAGACTTGTAGAGCAAGGAAATTCTGTTGTTATGATAGAACATAATCTTGATGTAATTTGTCAAGCGGATTATATAATTGATTTAGGCCCTGAAGGTGGAATTCGAGGTGGAAATATTGTTACAACAGGAACACCAGAACAAATTGCTCAATGTGATGAAAGTTTTACTGGATATTTTATAAAAGAAATGCTTTCAAAATAGGTAAAAATGGTGAATATAAAATCTAAAATAAAATTTTATTTTGTTTTCATTATATTTTTTCTCCTTAATTTTTTTTGCTATTCAGAAAATGTTACTACAACTATAAATATTATTAGTGCAAGACAAACTTTTTACGAAAAAGATAAAAAAACTAATAATGATATAATTATTTTGGAAGGTTCTGTTGAATTATCAATTCAAAATGGTTCATCAGTTTCGGAAATAAAAGCGGATAAAATCACTTATGATAGAAAAACAGAAATACTTTTTGCAGAAGGAAATGTTGAAATTTTAACAAAATCTTCGTCTTCTGGTGGAGAAACTACAACTGCAAATTCACTTTTATTAAATACTTCAACTTTAGAAGGCGTTTTTGATGGCGGAAGAGTCGTTCAAACTCAATCAGATGCAATCAATCTTCCTTCAGGTTCAACTCTTATTGTTTTTTCGGATATTTTTTCAAAAGACCAAAATAGTACAATCGCTTTTAAGAATTCAAGTTTAACTTTTTGTGATGAAGAAAATCCTCATTGGCATATTGATGCTTCAAGAACTTGGCTTTTACCTGGCGGAGAATTTGCTTTTTTTAATGCACTTTTATATGTTGGTTCTGTTCCAGTTTTTTATTTTCCTGCATTTTATTATCCAAAAGATGAACTTATTTTTAATCCTGTTTTTACAACAAGAAAGAGAGAAGGATATTCTATTCAAACAACAACTTATCTGCTTGGAAGAAAAGGTTTAGACAGCTCATCTTCAAGTTCAGATTCAACATCTTCAGATTCTTCTGCGGAATCCTTAAAAGCTCTTTATAATTTTATGAAACCAAGTTCCTTAAAAGAGCAAAAACGAGAAGGTTTAGTTCTTCATAATCTTGATACAGATTTTACAGGCGACACATCAAATTATTTAAAATTCATGGCAGATTGGTATTCAAAATTAGGATATATGGTTGGTTTTGATGGAAGTTTTGTGCCTTCAGAAAAATATATTACAGATTTGAATTTCAGTTCATATTTAGGTCTTTCAAATACAATTTATATGAATTCTTCAGGAACTTATTTACCTTATGAATCAAATTCTGGAGAAAAAACAAAAGATAAATCATATTTTATGGGATTAGAACTTCCTTTTAGATATGCACTTAATTTTGATATGACAATTTCAAAACCTTTTAGACTGTCTTTATCTTTTCCTTTATATTCAGACCCTTATTTTAATTATGATTTTTTAATAAATCGTAGCGAAACAATGGATTGGATTTCTTATTTTGTAGATCAAACTTCAGAAGAATCTGTTTCAATTTCAGAATATACATCTTATGCTTGGAAAATTTCAGCTTCATATTCACCATCAATTCCAGCAATTTTAAAACCTTATATTTCAAGTTCTTCATTATCAATAAATTCTGCAGTTGATATAAATTCAAAATCAGCAGCAGATTTATCTTCAATTTCAGAAGGAATGTCATCATCCTGGAAATCTTATACACCGTTACGAAAATTTTATTATCCATCAAGTGTAACTCCAGTTTCTGCAAATTTTTCTGTTTCTGGAACTTTGTTTCAATGGCCAAAATCTGAAAAATCATCATCATCAAAAATTTCTTATGTTTATGATTTAAATAAACCAGATTCTTTAAAGACGGAAAGTGAATTAGAAGAAGAACAAAAAAAAGATGAATCTTTGGAAGAAAAATCAGAAAATAAAGATTCTACCAAAATTACTTTAATTGAACCAAGTTTACCAAAATTGGAATATTCAATTTCTCAATCATCAACCGAAATTCCTTTCTCCGATAAATTAACTTATTCAATCAATCCTTCACTTTCTACTCAAATTTCTTACGATTCTTCTATTTTAAAAAATGCTGATGATTTTGATTGGAAAAATTTAAAATCTTCAATGTATACAGTAAAAATGCCAATTACTTTAGCAAATGCAATGAATTATTACGGAAATTATTTTTCAATGACAAATAATATTTCTTATAATCCAATATGGCAGCATCACCCAAATACAGACGGTTATGATGAAACGAGTGCAAATACTTTAAAACTCGCAGATTATAAGGCAGAAAGTCAAACAATTTCAAATTCAAATACGGTGAATTTTAAGCCTTTTATATATAATAAAATGTTTAGCGAAACTGGAATTTCTTGGAATTCAACAATCAGACTTTATCAAAGAGAATTTATTGGTGATGCAATTTCTCCTGATTGGGAAAATAATTTTGTAGATTTTACAGATGATGATTGTGTAACGGTAAATTCTTTAAATATGACTTTAGCAATGTCAGAAATGAATAATAATTTTAAGCAAAGTTTAGTTTTTAGTTCAATTATGCCGCCTTTGTTGAAACAATATACAGCAACTTTAAATCTCACTTTTCCATATACAAATTTTACTCTTTCTACAGGTGTAAAAGAATCTTCAAAAGGTGCTGATTTTTCAGAATGGACAAAAAATGATTTACAACAAAGTTTTACTTTTTCAAAAACAATTTTTAATTCAAATTTCAGATTTTCAGAAAGTTACAATTATGATTTGGAAGATTTTGTTTCAAATAGCTTAAAACTTTCTTTAAGTTGGTATAATTTTTCTTCATCATATATTTGTTCTTACACAAAAGGAGCAGATTTTAAAGATGAAAATACAGGCTGGGTTTTGAATAATGAAATGAAATTCCGACCTTATTCGCTTTCTTTTTCATATTCACCTGCAACAAAAACTTTTTATACTTGGTTTAACAGAATTTCTTTTTCACCAAGTCTTTCTACAAGTTTAACTGCAGATTTAATTCGACCAACAAATAGTTCATTTGTTTTTGCTCCTTCAATCACTTTTAAAATAACAGATTTTTTTAATATTACATTTAGTTCAAATTCAAAAAATTCTGTTCTTTATAGATATATTCAATCATCTTTAGGTCATAAAGGATTAATTCCTGGTGAAGAAAATATTTTTATAGATTTATTAAATTCGTTTGCGTTTGGAAATACAGAAAAAAGAAAATCTTCTGGATTTAAATTGAAATCTTTAAATATGACAATGTCTCACGAACTTCACGATTGGACATTTAATATGACAATGAAAATAAGTCCTCGTTTAGTTATAGACGGTTCTAATAAATATTATGATTTTAGTCCTTACATTTCTATTGGAATTGTCTGGAATCCTATGCAAAGTATGAAAACGACAATAATTCGTGAAGCGGAATCTACAAATTCGCCAAATATGATTTGGAAGTTGAATTCTGAGTAAATGTTTGATACAGTAAAAAAGAGGTTTAATTGAACGAATATACAATTATAGTTCCAAATAACGAAATTCTTTCTTCAGTTTGCGGAACAAATGATAAAAACTTAAAATTAATAGAAGAACATTTAGGTGTTCCAGTTTTTACTCACGGAAATGAACTTTCTATTTCAAATGATGATGAAAAACTTTGTCAAGAATTTCAATTTATTATTGATAGAATTGTTGATGAAATTCAGTCTGGTGAAAAAAATGGTGAAGATATAGTTCTTTCAATTTTAAGTACAAAACATCGTGCAAATATGGAAGAAATTTCTATTCAAATTCCAGGTGCAGTTCGCAGAGTTTATGCTCGTTCTCAAAATCAAGCTGATTATATTGAACTTTTGCAAACTAAAGATATGGTTTTTTGTACAGGCAGTGCGGGAAGTGGAAAGACTTTTCTTGCAGTTGCACAAGCACTTTATCTAATTTTAACTCATAAAAAAACTAAAATGATTATTACAAGACCAGTCGTAGAAGCTGGAGAAAATCTTGGTTTTTTACCTGGAGATTTAGAACAAAAAATAGATCCTTACTTGCGGCCGCTTCGAGATGCAATGGAAAATCTTCTTCCTGTAGAAGCTGTAAAACGTTTATTTGAAGCAGGAATTATTGAAATTGCACCTTTGGCTTATATGAGAGGAAGAACATTAAATAATTCTGTATTAATTCTTGATGAAGCACAAAATACAACTTACGAACAATTAAAAATGTTTTTAACAAGAATGGGCGATAATTCAAAAGTTTTTATAACAGGAGATCCTTCTCAAATAGATTTACCAAAAAAAATTAATTCAGGTTTGATGAAATCAATTGGAATTTTATATAAAATAAATGATATTGGATTTATGGAACTAACAGCAGATGATGTTGTTAGAAATTCTCTTGTAAAAAAGATTGTAAAGGCGTACGAAAATGACGAAAAAGGAAAAATTTAATAATATTACTTCTTCTACAAAAAATCAGGTTTTTCAAACTATTGGTGATTATGTAAAAAAAGAATATCCGTTTTTAATTCTTTTATTTTTTGGATTTGCAATAGTTTCTCTTTTATATTTTACAAAAATTAGTACTGTAGAAACTGTTGCCGGTTTTAATTTAAATAATTATGAAATTGGGCAAATTGCAGATAGAACTATTATTGCAGATAGAACTATTCCTGCCGATATTACAAATCCTTTAAAAATTGAAAAAGGCGAAAAAATCATAAAAAATGGTTTTCCAATTACAGAAGAAAATTATGCAAAATTGCAGAAAATGTCAGATTCTCCAAAATATATTGATTATCGGGCATTTGCAAACGGAGAACTTGCTTTAGTCCTTCTTGCAATTTTTTGGTATATTCTTTATTCAATTATGAATTTCCATAGAAAAGTGAATTTTAAAGAACCTTTACTTCAAGTAATATTTTTTATATTTGTATTTTCAGTTGTTGCTTTTTGTTCAAAACTTAGTATTTTTGGAAGTCCATACTCAATTTGTATTTGTATTCCGGCGGTTTTATGTGTTTCTTTAATTTCAATTCTTTATGGAAATCTTTCTGCATTTTTATTTTCGATTTTGCTTTCGCTTGGTGTTTTAATTGCAGGAAATTGGGAACTTCCAACTTTTATTTATACATTAGGAACAAGTCTTTCTGCCGCTGCAATTGTACGTAAAATAGATAAACGACTTCAGTTAGTTGGAGCTGGAATTTTATTCGCAATTTTAAATATTGCTTTTATGCTTATTTTGATGGTTATTTTTAATGAAAAACTTTCAAATCTTTTTAAACTTTTTATGGGAGCATTTACAAACGGACTTTTAACTGGAGTTTTAACTTTAGGCTTATTAACTCCTTTAGAAGCAATTTTAAATACCGCTTCTGTTTTTAGATTGATGGATTTAAGTAATACAGATAATCCTGTTTTAAAACAAATGCAAATCCAAGCGAGCGGAACTTATTATCATTCTATGAATGTCGCTCTTTTGGCAGAAAATGCTTGCCGGGAAATTGGGGCAAATCCTCTTCTTGCAAAAGTTGGAGCATATTTTCACGATATTGGAAAAATTGATCAGAGCGAATATTTTGTAGAAAATCAAGCGAATGGCGAAAATAAACTTATTGAATTAAATCCAACTTTATCAGCATCTGTTATAAAAAGTCATGTAAAGAAAGGTGTTGAAAAAGCAAGACAAATGCATCTTCCACAAGCGGTAATTGATATTATTTCTGAACATCATGGAAATAGTATAATCGAATATTTTTATAATGAAGGAAAAGAATTAGATGCATCCTTAAAACCAGAAGATTTTTCTTATCCTGGAAATCCTCCTACAACTCGGGAATCTGCGGTTGTAATGCTTTCTGATACAGTTGAAGCCGCTTGTCGAACGCTAGAAAATCCTACTTCAACGCGATTAGAAAAATTCATAACAATGCTTATAAATTCCAAAATCGAAAAAAAACAACTCGATAATTGTGATTTAACTTTTAGAGATTTGACAAAAATAAAAGAAGCGTTTGTTCATATTTTAACAGGTCAATATCACAATCGAATAAAATATCAAAATCAGCAGGACCCTGAAAAATCAGATAAAACTGAAAAAACTGAACAATCAGAAAAAAATATAAAATAAGGAAAATAAAATTGAATAGAATAGAAATTTCTGTGCAGGAAGAAATTGCAGAACCAAAATGGTGCTTAAATGTCGAACCATTTTTGCAAAAAGTTATGAACGAATTAAATTTTGATAATGAAGAGATTTCGTTATTTTTTTGTAATGATGATTATATCAAAGAGTTAAATAAAAATTATCGAAATATAGATTCTTCCACCGATGTTTTATCTTTTGAAAATGGCGAAAAATATACAGATGAACAAGGTGAATGGTTTTGTGCCGGAGATATTGTTATTAGTTTGGAAACTTTACCAGTTAATGCACAATATTTTGACGAAAACAGCGATTCTGAATTAAAAAGACTTTTAGTTCACGGAATTTTACATTTAAATGGATTTGATCACGGAGAAGAACATCTCGAAAATGGAAAAGAACCTCAGTGTGAAATGTTAGTTTTACAAGAAAAAATATTAAAAAATTTAAAGGATGAAAAAATTATAAAATGAATTTATTTGGTCACAAAAAAAAGGAAACAAAAAATACAGAAATGATGAATGAACATCAACAACAAATTCTTGCTGAAGAAAAACAAGATATGATTAAAGGAATTGAAGAACTTTCAGAAACTTCTGTAAAAGAAGTAATGATTCCTAGAATTGATGTTGATTTTGTTTCGGCAAATACTACAAAAGAAGAATTAATTACAAAAATCATAGAAAGTGGACATTCCCGATTGCCAGTTTATTCAGATTCAATTGATAATGTAATTGGCGTTCTTTATGTAAAAGATCTTATAAAATGTATTGTTCAAAAACAAGAAATTGATTTACAAAAAATAATCAGAAAAGCTTTTTTTGTTCCAGAAAGTAAAAGAATTGATTCTTTGCTTAGAGAATTTAAAAGACGACATCTTCACATTGCAATTGCTATTGACGAATATGGCGGAGTTAGTGGAATTGTTACAATGGAAGATATTATCGAAGAAATTGTTGGTGATATTCAAGATGAATTTGACAAAGAACAAGAAGATATTCTTGAAATTAGTAAAAATGTCTGGATTTGCGATGCTCGTGTTGATTTAGATGATTTAAATGAAGCTTTAGATGCACAATTTCCAAATGAAGATTTTGATTCTTTAGGTGGATTTGTGTTTGATTTATTTGGTAAAGTGCCTGTAAAATATGAAAAGGCTTCTTGGAATGAATTCGATTTTATCATTCAAGATATGGATGGACACAGAATTAATCAAGTAAAGGTTATAAAAAATGAGGAAGAAAAACAATCTGAATAAAGTTTTTGTATTATTTTGTATTTTTATGTTTTTAGGAATTTTTTCTTTGAACGCACAACAAAAAAATGCAATTTCAATTTTTAATGAAGGTTTAGAAAATTATCAAATAGAAAATTATTATGAAGCTTCACAAAATTTTTTGGAAGTTGTAAAAATAAATCCTTCATATTCAGATGCCTGGTTTATGCTTTCTGATTGTTCTTACAAACTTGGTGAATATGATTTAGCATTATCTTATTTAGAAAATGCAGAAAAATACGAAAAAAATAATAGTAAAATTCAAAACTTAAAAGGAATGATATTTTTAGCTTTAGGAAAAATTGATGATGCTAAAAATATTTTTAATGAAGTTTTAAGAAAATATCCAAACGATGTGGATTCTCATTTTGGTCTTGCAGAAATTGAACTTTATGATGGAAAATTTTCTGGGGCAGAAAGTCAATATCTTGAAGCGTTAAGACGACAAAATACGAATAGAAAAGCGTTATTATCTTTATCTTTAATTTGTGCAGAAATGGGAAAATATTCTCAAGCAGAAAATTATCTAAGACAAGCACTTCAATATTATTCTGGAGAACCAGAAGTTCATTATCTTGCAAGTATTATAAATTTAAAACAAAAAAATTATTCAAATGCAGAAAAACATGCAAGAATTGCGGTTGAATTAAATGGAAATTATTTAAAAGCTTACGAACTTTTGGCATCAATTTTATATTTTCAAGCCCGTTATGATGATGTTTTAGATTTATGTGATTTTCTTATCAGTCGAAATAGAAATAATTCATCAGTCTGGTATTTAAAAGGTGTTGCTCAATCAAAATTAGGAAATGAAGATGATGCTATAGAAACGTGGTCTGTTGGATTAAATATTGCTCCTAGAGATGAACTTATGCGATTTCAGATGGAACTTTCCATAAGAGAAAATCTTTCTTTAGAAGATTCAAGACGTAGTGATTGGGCAAAATTTCATTTAAATAATGCAAAACAATATGATTCTCGTTTTGATAAATCAGGAAGTTCTTTTGAATATCAAAGGGCATTAATTTTAGATCCAATGAATACAACGGCACGTCTTTCTTATGCAAATATTTTGCAGCTAAATGGTTTGAATGAATCTTATTTAAGGCAACTTGAATTTGTACAACAGAATTCTCCAGAAAATCTTCCTGTTTCTGTAAAAGATACAATAGAAGCATATTCTTCGTTATTGCAAAATACATTATCTAAAAAATGGAATATAGATTCTTTTTATCTTGATAAAAATAGATGGAATATTGCAGTTTTTTATATAGAAGATTCTTCAAGTTTTAAGCATGCAGGTTCGGATCGTCTTACAGCGTTAGCGTGTTCAGATATTTTTTCTGGAATTGCAATAACTTCTGTAAAAACTCAAGTTACTCCAGTTTCTGGTTATGCAGAGGCTTTTAAGAATGCTCGTTCAAATAATTTTGATTATTTTGTAATTGTTTCTCTAAACGAAGGAGAAGATGATTTAACATTAAATTCGCAGCTTTATGCAGGAAGAACTGGTGCGGAAGTTTCAACTGAAAGTTTTTATGCAACTGGCAATGCTCGTTTTTCTACAGTTTTAAGACGTTTTAGAAATTCTATTTTGGATAAACTTATTGTTCGTGGAAAAATCCTTGATAGAAATGGAAAAACTGTTTTAATTGATTTAGGAAAATCTGAAAATATTGTAAAAGATGCTCAATTTAAAATCATAAAAAAAGATAGTGTGAAAGTTGCAGATTCTGGAATAGGACTTTCTTATCAAAATAAAGATGTAGTTGGAATCTTAAAAGTAACTTTACCTGGAGAAGATCTTTCTGAAGCAGAAATTACATCTCACGGATTTTATGATAAAATAAATATTGGTGATGAAATTATTCTTGAAGAAATTTCTGATGTTCAAAATTCTGGAATTGATAATGTTCCTAACGCAGATTTTTATGGAAATAGAATTATAAATAATGATATTTCTGGTGAAGATTTAGTTGCTGAAATTAGAAAAGCCGTAAAACAACCCGAAATTTTAGACTTACTCAGAGATATTTATTAATTTTTATAGCTTATCTAAAGATGAATCAATCCACATTTGAGATTCTTTTGGATAAGCATTTTTTACTTTTATAAAATTCATAATTGCATCATCATATTTTTCTAAAAAATAATAAGATTCTCCAATGTAAAAAATGCTTCTATTTCTCGTATTTTCAGAAACGTTTGTTCCAATTAATCTGGATAAATTTAAAACAGCTTGTTCATATTTTTTTGTTGCAAAATAGGTTTTCAAAATTTCAAACAAAATGTATTCTTCGCCACCGTCTGGAGAAATTAAATCTTCTTCAAAAATATAAGGCTGCAAAGTGTTGATTTGTTTTTCTTTTGTAAAAGTTAAACTTTTTGTAGAATTTGCAACTTCTTCAGAAATAATTTCATCTTCGTTTAAACCTTCAATAAAACTTACATAAGGAAGAGGAGTTTTTCTAAGTTCTCCATTTTCATAAATTTTTTCATCATCTTTTTTTTCTTTTGGTGATTGTTCTTTCGGATTTAAATGAACACCTTTTATCGTAGAATTTATACTTAAAATTACAATTTTATAAGGTTCGTTTGTAACTGCAATTACTGCATAAAAATAATCAGAAAAATCATCAACAGTATCTTGATAACTTGTGGAATTTCCTGGAATTTTTGCGATTTGAACAGAATTTTCTAAATCAGAAAATGCAGAAATTTGTTTTTTACTTCTATAAATTTGGAGTTCAGATATTTTATCATCTTCTAATTGTGGTAAAGTCCAACTTATATTTATAGTTCTTCCATTTCCAACACTTGTTTGTATATTTTGAACAATTGGTCGTTCTGCAAATAAAAAATTAGCAGCAAAAATAAAAATGATAAAAAAATATTTTTTCTTCATATAAAGATTATAAAATCTGAGGAATATAAAATCAATTGTAAAATTTGTTTTTTATTGGTATCTTTATTTTATGTTAGAAGAATTTAAAATGCCGATTGAAGAGTTAAAAAAAGAAATCTTAAATGTTTGGGGGCGTCTTTGACTCGGACGCAATTTATAGTTCAATAGCCGAAAAAGAAAAATTAACAGAATCGCCAAATTTTTGGGATAATCATGAAGAAGCAGAAAAAGTGATGAATCAAATTAGAAAATTGAAATCACGCGTAGAACCTTGGAAAAAACTTATTGCAGAAATAAACGACCTTGAAGCAATGTATGAACTTGCAGAAGAGTCAAAATCTCCTGCTGATGAACAAGAAGTTTCTTCTATGCTAAACGAGTTAAAATCTTCTTTTGAAAAATTAAATATCTTAAATCTTCTTAGTGGAGAAGTTGATCAAAATGATGCGTATTTAACTGTTCACGCTGGCGCTGGTGGAACTGAAGCGTGTGATTGGGTTTATATGCTTAGTCGAATGTACTTAAGATGGGCAGAACGTCATGGTTATAAAACCGAAATTATGGATGAACTTGAAGCGGAAGGTGGATTAAAATCTATCACAATTCAAATTTCTGGTGATTATGTTTATGGATATTTGAAAGGTGAAGGAGGAATTCACCGTTTAGTTAGAATTTCTCCTTTTGATGCAAATGCACGTCGTCATACATCTTTTGCATCTGTTTATGTTTATCCAGTTTTAGATGATACAATTAAAGTTGATATTCGTCCTGAAGATTTACGAGTTGATACTTATCGTGCTGGAGGAAAAGGCGGACAACATGTTAATAAAACCGATTCCGCAGTTAGATTTACTCATATTCCAACAGGAATTGTTGTTGCTTGCCAGACAGAACGAAGCCAGCTTATGAACAGGCAATCTTGTATGAATATGTTAAAAGCTCGTCTTTATGAATATTACAGGGAACAAAAAGAAAAAGAAAATTCAAAATTTGCCGCAGAAAAAAAAGATATTTCTTTTGGAAGTCAAATTCGTTCTTATGTTTTTTGTCCTTACACTATGGTAAAAGATCATCGTACAAAATATTCTGTGGGAAATATTCAGGCGGTTATGGATGGCGACTTAGATGATTTTATGAATGATTATCTTGTTGCAAAATGGAAAGGTCTTCCAATGGATGTCGGTTCTGACAATGAGGATGAATAAATTTTTTATTTTCAGTTTTATTTTTCTCGTTTTCTCAAATTCAATTTTTTCTGAAGAATGGATAATTGCATCTCAAAAATTTGAAATTAATCAATCAAAAAATTTAATTTTAGATTCTTTGTGTGATTTTTTTCCATCAGCAATTCTTGAAAATTTGGGTTCATCGTTAAATAGAGAAGTTTTTCCAAACGAAAAATATTCACGAAAAGAATATGAATCTCAAACAGAAAGATTATCTTTGTTTTTGCAACTTTCTTCAGAATATAAAAAACGCGATTCTTTAATATTAGAAAATTATTCTCAAAAAGTTTTGAACAAAAAAATAAAAGAAGAAAATCAAAAAATTGCAGAAATAGAAAAAAAATTAAACGAAAATCTGCAAAAGCTTGATGAATTAAAATCTGAAAGTGAAAAAAATATGCAGAATACAAATTCAGATTTTGAAGAAGAAAAATCTACCGAAGAAAAAAAATGGATTTATCTTTTTAAGAATTTTTTTACAAATGAACAGGATTTTTCAGAAACAGAAAAAATTTCTTTTTATAGAAATGACATTACAAAATTTTTTGAACCTTCTGAAAATGCAAAAAAAAATGGCATTACAAGTTATGATTTTAAAAAAGAAATAAATTCTGCAAAAATAAATACTTTAATTACTGGAAAAATTTCTGTTTATGGTGATTTTTTAAGTGTTACTGTAGATGCGTATCTTTTTCCGTCTGCACAAAAAATCGCTTCAATTATGGAAGTTGGAAGAATAAATGATAGCAGATTTATTGCTTCTAGCATTGCAAGAAAACTTGTTCCTTTTATAACAAATTCTCTTCCTGTAGAATTAAATTTACAAATTTCACCAAAAAAAGAATTTAATTTATATTTAGACGATGTTTTACAAAAAGAAGTTGATGAAAAAATCACGATTGATTCTGGAATTCATACAATTCAAATTATTTGTGATGGTTTTTCTCCAGCGACAACAACTTTTCGTTTTGAAGGAAATAGACGCTACAAAATAGAAGTTAATTTAGAGCCAATTGAAAATTCTTTTTTATATTTAATGCAAAAAGCCCCATCTGAATTAGAAGTTTTTGCAAATGGAGAACGAGTTTTACCTTTAAATAATCAAATATCTAAAATAAAAATTAATGGAAATTCTGTTTTTGGAATGTTTGCTTCTCCAGATAATTTTTCTTCTTTTTTTTATATTCCAAAAGAAATTGCCTCTTCAAATTCAATAGTAGAAATCAATCCTAAAATTAAAAAAGAAAAAGATTTTATTGATTCACGAAGAAAAAAAATGTATGGTGCATATTCGTTGCTTTTAATTTCTTTAATTCCAAATTTTTATTGTAATGGCGAATTTCAAAATTCTTACGGAATTTATGAATTACTTCAAACACAAGAAACTTATACATCTGCAAAAAAATGGAAAACAGCAGCAAATGTTTGTGCAGGAATTTCAATTGGATGTGGAGTTTTATTTGCGTATGAACTTGTCCGTTATTTGTTCGCGGCAAATTCAATTTTACCTCAAAAAGCGACAAAAACTCAGTTAGATTTTAATTCTTTGGAATTAGATTTATCTTCTTCCGAAAATGAAAATATAAACACTTCTGAAGAATCTCAAAATTCAACAGAAACGAAAAATATCACAATAAAAAATGAGGATAATGGAATATAATGAAAAAATCTTTTGGTGAAAAATTAAAATCTTTATTTGGAAAAAAAATTGATAATGAATTTTTTGAAAATCTAACTGATATGCTTGTTGAAGGTGATGTTGGAGCAAAAACTGCTTTTGAAATTGCAGATGAATTAGAAGAAATTTGTCATAAAGAAAAAATTTTTGAACAAAATGAAATTATTCAAAAATTAAAACAAATTTTGCTTTCTTATGTAAAACAAATTGAATTAAAACCAGATTTTTCAAAACATAATATTTGGATGTTACTTGGTGTAAATGGCGTTGGAAAAACAACTTCTGTTGCAAAATTAGCGAATTTGTTTAAAAAACAAGGTGAAGAAAATATTATTCTTGCAAGTGCAGATACTTTTCGAGCGGCAGCAATTGAACAACTTGCAATGCACGGTCAAAATCTTGGAATTCGAGTTGTAAGCCATCAGCATGGAAGTGATCCAAGTGCAGTAGTTTTTGACGCTGCCGATGCATTAAAATCAAAAGGAACAGGAATTGTTTTAGCGGATACGGCAGGTCGTCTTCATAATAAAGAAAATTTAGTTAGAGAATTACAAAAAATAAATCATATTTGCGAAAAAAAAGCTGATAATGGATTTTATAAAAAAATAATTGTGATTGACTCTACAACTGGACAAAATGCACTCCGTCAGGCAGAAGTTTTTAACGAAGCGATTGGAATAGATGCAATTATTATGACAAAATATGATTCAAGTGCAAAAGGTGGAGTTGCAATTTCTATTGGAAAAGAACTTAATTTGCCAATTGCATATATTTGTACTGGCGAAAAATACGAAAATATTGAGCAATTTGATGCAGAAAAATACGTTGATGATTTTTTAGGTTTGTAATTTGAAAGATTTTTTTTGTTTTTTATTGATTTTATCTTCTTTTTTTGCGATTTCTTGTTCTAAAAATAAAAATGATGAACAACAAAATCTAGATATTTCTCAAAGTGAAAATTTTTCTGAAATTCAAAATATTGAATCAAATGAGAATGAAAATTTTGAAAAATCTGATAATTTGGAATCAGAAGAGAATGGTTTTACAGAAGAAAAAGTTTTTACAGAAGAATCTCAAAAGAATGAATTTTTTTTAGTTGATAAAGATGGAAAATTAAGTTTTTATTCAATTGACGATGAAATTTTTCTTCCTCAAAATGAAGATAATTTTACAGTTTTAACTTCTGTAAACAAAAAAATTATTACAAGAAGTTTTTATGATGAATTTGGACGATTTTGTAAACAAGAAGATTGGAAAAATTCTACAAATGATGATGTAATTTTACTAAAAGAAATTTTTTATGAATATGAAGAAAATAATTTATCTCCAATAAAAAAAATTATAATTGAAGATAATTCAAGAACAGAGATTGAATATGATGAAAAAGAAAATCAAAAGGAAATTAAAAAATTTTATATTTTAAAAAATCAAGAATCTGAAAACGAAAATGAAGATAAAGTTGAAACAAAAAATATTCTTTTAAGCCAAACAAATTATTTTTATAATTCTGAAAACAAACTTGAAAGCGAAATCACAAAAGATTTTTCTTATTCTGAAGATTATAATATTTTAAAATCAACTTTAGAAAAAAAATTCTTGTATTTTTATAAAAATCAAGAAGAAATTCCTGCTGATTATGATTATTTTGAAAATGGAATTTTAAGAATTAGAAATTTATACACAAATATAAAAGGAAATTACACAGCACAAGTTTTTTTTGATGAAAATTATTCTGTAAAAACATATTATGAAAACAATTTAAAAACAAAAGATGTTTATATTTTGAATGGACTTGTCGTTAGGGAAAATATTTATGAGTAAAAAAACTTTTTTACAAAAATTCAGATGGATTTTTACAGTTTCTCAAAGATTTTCGCGAGTTGATAGAAAAGGTCGTTCTGCAGTTACTTCAAAACTTGCAACAGCAGGAATTGCAGTTGGTGTTATGACTTTAATCGTTGTTATGAGCATTATGAACGGATTTCAATTGAGTTTTATAGATTCTATTCAAGAAATATCATCTTATCACCTGAGAATTTATAATTTACCAAAGGATGAAAAATCACATCTTTTTGAATTTTGTAAAAAAAATAAAAATATAAAATCTTGTACAGATTTTTTAGAAGCACAAAGTATTTTAACAAGTGAAAAAGGTTTTGAAAGTGCGGCAATTTTACGGGCAATTAATCCAAAAGTTTATGAAGATGATGAAGGTTTTTATAAAGAATTAAGAATTTTACAAGGAGATTTTAATCTTTCTCAAAGTGGAAATATTGTTTTGGGAAGTAGACTTGCTTCTGAACTTGGAGTAAGGATTGGTCAGAATGTAAATCTTTTAGTTTTGAGCGGTTCTAGCGATGTTGAATTATTTTCTCAAGATAGAATTTTTACAGTTACTGGAATTTTTTCTTGTGGTTATGCAGAAATTAATTCATCTTTTGCTTTTATAAGTCTTGAAGATGGTTTTAAATATTTTGGAAAAGAATCAGAAGAAATTTTTGGAATAAAAATAAAAAATGTAAATCATGATATTTTTGTTGCAAATATTTTAGAAAAAGAATTTTCAAATGCAAAAATTGAATCTTGGAGAACATATAATAAATCATTTTTTGGAACCTTAAAAATTGAAAAAAATATGTTGCTTTTATTGGTTGCACTTATTTTTGTAGTTGTTGCAATTAATATTTATAATGGAATGAGGCGTCTAGTTTTTGAAAGAAAAAGTGAAATTGCAATTTTTGCTGCTTTAGGTGCACCATCCTCCGAAATAAAAATGATTTTTATTGGAAAAGGAATTTTGACAGGATTAATTGGTTCTGTTATTGGCGTTGTTTTAGGAGTTTTAATCAGTATGAATTCTGATATTGTTTTTATGGCTGTATCTAAAATAATGTATGCGTTTCAATATCTTTTTACTGCGATTTTTAATCATGAAAATTTATTATATATTTCAGAAAATTCATCTTATATTTTATATTCAACAATTCCGGCAAGAATAAAATTTGGAGAAGTATTTTTTATCGCTTTGTTTGGATTTATATCTCCGTTAATTGCTTGTTGGGCTGCTAGTAAAAATGTTTTAAAATTGACTATTGCGGAGGTTTTACATAATGAATAATGTTGTTAGCATAAAAAATGTAGAAAAAACTTATGTTACTGAATCTGAAAAATTAACTGTTTTAAAAAATTGTAATCTCGAAGTTAAACAAGGAAAAAAAATTGTAATTATTGGAGAAAGTGGAAGTGGAAAAAGTACGTTGTTAAATATAATTGGTGGAATTGATACAATTACAAAAGGATTTGTGCAGGCTGGAAAATATAAAGTTTCTGAATTAAAAGAAAAAGAATTATCAGAATATCGTTCAAAATATTTAGGTTTGATTTTTCAGTTTCATTATCTTTTAAAGGATTTTACTGCTTTAGAAAATGTTTATATGCCAGCACTAATTTTAGGAATTCCAAAAAAACAGGCAATTGAAAAAGCAAAATCTCTACTTTTTGATGTTGGCATTTCTGAAAGAATGAATCATCTTCCATCTCAACTTAGTGGAGGTGAACGACAGAGAGTTGCTGTTGCAAGAGCGTTGATAAATAATCCTTCTTTAATTTTGGCAGATGAACCAACTGGAAATTTAGATCCTTCAAATGCAGTTTTAATTGGAGATTTACTTTTTGGAATGGTTGAAAAATATAAAAAAACGCTTTTACTCGTTACTCACGATTTAAAACTTGCTCAAAATGGTGATGAAATTTACAAAATTGTAGATGGAGCGTTGCAAAATGAAAGTTAGTGCATCTTTGAAATTTGCAAAAAGTTTGATTTTTCCAAAAACAGAAAAACGCTCGTCAGCAAGGAGAAGTTTTTTTGGAGCGTTAATTTGTATTGCGTTAAGTATAATTCCTCTAATTGTTGTTATTTCTATTTCTACAGGAATGATAAACGGAATGACAGAACGAATTATTGGGCTTTCATCAAATCATCTTGGAGCGTATATTTCAACTTCTTATAAAAATGTTCAAACTTCACAAGAATTTATAAAACTCGCTGATGAAATAAAAAATGTTGAAGGAATTTTAATTGCTTATCCAGAAATTCAATCATCATCTTTAGCGTTGAATAAAAATATCAGAACTGGAATTGAAATTCGTGCTGTAAAAAATGATATTTTTAGTTCTAACTCAGCATTTAGAGATTTTTTTGAAATTTTAGATGGTTCTTTTTCTGAATTTGAAAAATCTGATGGAAAAAATGCAGTTATTGGAAAACGGATTGCAGAAATTTTGGATATAAAAGTTGGAGATAGTTTTAGAATTATCACGACAAGAAAAATTGGCGAAAGATTTGTTCCAAAATTAACAACTTTTAATGTTTCAGCTATTGTTTCAAGTGGCTATCAAGAATTAGATCAATTTTGGGTTTTTATTTCTTTAGAAACGGCGTATTCATTTTTATCACTTTCAAATTCGAATTTTATTATTTCCTGCGAAACTGAAGATGCTTTTTCTCCATCATTAGTACGAATTCAAAATAATCTTCGTTCTTTTTTTGGAGGATACGCAAATGTTTATAGATGGGACCAAATTCATAGTGCAGAATTTGAAAATTTTTCATCAACAAAAGTTATGCTTGTTTTTGTTATGATGTTAATAGTTTTAGTTGCAAGTATAAATATTTCTTCTGCTATCATTATGCTTGTTATAGAAAGAAAAAAAGAAATTGCAATTTTAAAAAGTATTGGTGCAAGCCCAAAAGGAATAACTTTATCTTTTTTAATTACAGGAATGAGTTGTGGGATTGGAGGAGTTTTAATAGGTCTTCCAATCGGAATAATTCTTACAATTTTCTCAAATCAAATTTTAAGTGAATTAGAACATTTTATGAATTTTTTCGTAAAAATTTTTTATTTTATAAAAAAGATGCCAGTTTCTGAAGAAAATTTTGTAAAACTTTTAAATCCTGCTTATTATTTGCAATCTATTCCAATTACAATTCCATTTTCACAAATTCTTTGGATTTGTTTTTTTACAATTATTTTATCTTTAATAGTTTCAATTATTCCGTCTGTAAAAGCTGGAAAAGAAAAACCTTTGGAGATTTTAAGAAAGAATTAATATGAAAGTTTGTTCTGTTTGTGGAAAATCTATAAAAGATATTGAAAAAACTCAGATTTTTGGTTGTCCTGAATGTTATTTTTCCTTTAAAGATGAAATTAAGAAAATCTTTAAAAATTTTGCAATTACAGAAAAATATAAAGGTTCTTTGCCAAAAAATATAAAAGGTTTTGAGTCAAATTTAGTTGCAAGAGTTAATGTTCAATTAAAATTAGATGAAGCAGTTGAAAAAGAAGAATATGAAAAAGCTGCATTTTACAGAGATTATTTGCGTGTTTTGGATTCAAAATATTTTAATGGAGTAGAATCAAGTGAATAAAAGTGAAAAATCAAAAGACGAAACTTTATTTTCCTGGTTTTATGAAAAAGGTTTTGAAGAAGATGTGATTCTTTCTACACGCGTAAAATTAGTTCGAAATCTTGCAGATTTTAAGTTTCCCAAAAATTTATCAGAAGATGACGAAAGAAGAATAAATTCTCTTGTGGAAGATGCGTTTTCTTATGATGAAAATTTTTATTTTTTAAAACGAGATGAAATTTCAGAATACGGAATGCAGACTTTAAAAGAAAATTTAATGATTGAAAATAATGATTTTTCTGCAATCGAAATTAATGATTTTCAAAAAATTTTTTGTCTTGTGAATGAATTAAATCATCTTAAAATTGTAAAATTTTCCAGCGGTTTTGATTGTGAAAATGCGATGAAAAATGTCTACAAAATAGACGAATCTCTTCAAGAAAAATTACAATTTGCAGCAAGTTATGATTTTGGATATTTAACATCACAAATAAAAGATTGCGGAACAGGATTAAAAATCTCTCTAAGAATTTTTATTCCTTCAATTATGATTTCTGGAAAAATAAAAGAATTTTCTGAAATTTTAAAAAGTAAAAATTTTATTTTAAAACCGATTTTAAAAAATCCAGAAAATGAAATTTTTTTTCAAAATAATGATGATTTTTCTAATTTTTTCTTTGATTTAATGCCAGAATTTTGTCAAGAAGGAACAGAATTGGATCAATTAGCACAAATTCAAACACTTGGAACATATATTTTAAAAACTGAACGAAAGATTCGCTCTGAATTAGCCGATAATAATCCTACTTTAGTTTTAAATTTGATAAAATCAAATTTTGCAAAAATTCTAAATTCCTTATTTTTAACTTATGAAGATGCACTTAATGCCATTGGAATTGTAAAATTTGGATTAGAAACAAATCTTTTGACTGGAATTACAGAAAAAGATTTAAATATTCTTTTATATTCTACAAAAACGGTTCGTCTTTTATTATTAAAAAATGAATTATTAGATAATAATAATGAAAATCTATTTGAAAAAGATATAAAAGATAATAAAACTCTTGTTTTACAAAGGTTTAGAGCAATTGTAATTCAAGAAGCGTTTAAAAATATAAAATTTATTTAAAATCATTTGAGGTTGAAAATGAAATCTCTTTCTCCAAGAGCAAAAAATATTTTGTTAGCGTTAGCTCAAGATGAAGCAAGAAAAATAGGAAGCAGTCAAATCCTTCCAGAACATATAATTCTTTCAATTTTAAAATCAAAAGAAGGAATTGCATATCAAGTTTTTGAAATATTAGGAATGGATATTGAAATTTTACAAAAAAATTTAGAGATTTTTCTAAAAAAAGAATCAAATCAGCCAACTTTAGATGAAGTTCCAAAAAGTCGCCGTTATAAAGTTTTGATGGATTTAGCAGAACTTGAATCAACAGCACTTCATAATAATTATATTGGAACAGAACATCTTTTACTTGCAGCAGTTCGGGAAGAAAAAAGTGTAACAAATTCTTTTATTGTTTCAAACGATTTTAATATTATGGATATTCGTTTTTCTGTAATCAAACTTCAAGAACAAAAAAAATCTTCAATTTTTAAAAATCAATCTGATAATTTTATTTCTTCAATTTTTAAAAGTCTTTTTGAAGATGAAAATCTTTTCTCTCCATTGGATGATGAAAAATTAAAAAATGAATCTCAACACGAAAAAACAAAAAATCAGAAAAAAGAATCTTTTTTGGAAGAATATTCACGAGATTTAACAAAAATGGCAAGAGAATCACTTTCTGATCCAGTTGTCGGCAGAGATAAAGAAATTCATAGAATCATTCAAATTTTATGTAGACGTTCAAAAAATAATCCAGTTTTAACTGGCGAGCCTGGAGTTGGAAAAACTGCTATTGTAGAAGGACTTGCTCAATATATAGTCGCAGGAAAAGTTCCTTTAGATTTATTAAAAAAACGAATTTTATCTTTAGATTTAGCTGCAATAGTTGCCGGAACAAAATATCGTGGTGAATTTGAAGAAAGAATGAAAAAAATTTTAAACGAATTAAATGAAAATAAAGATATTATTCTTTTTATAGATGAACTTCATTCAATTATTGGAGCGGGCGGAAACGAAGGAACAATGGACGCTTCAAATATTATGAAACCAGCACTTTCGCGTGGAGAAATTCAAATTATTGGAGCAACAACAACAAAAGAATATACTCGCCATATTGAAAGAGATTTAGCACTGGAAAGAAGATTTCAAGTTGTAAAAGTTGAAGAACCTTCAGAAGAAGAAACTGAAAAAATTCTTGAAGGAATAAAAGAGAAATATGAAAATTATCATCGTGTAATTTATGAAAAATATGTAATTCCAACTATAGTAAAACTTAGTAAACGTTATCTTCCAGAAAAAGTGCTTCCAGATAAAGCAATTGATATTTTAGATGAGGCTGGTGCTGCAAAAAAGATTTCTGAAGAAAATTATCCTACAGAAATTGATGAAATAAAAACAAATATCAGTAATTTAATTGAAGAAAAGAAAAAACTTGTTCAAAATCAAGATTATGAAAATGCTGCGTTAGTGCGTGATAAAGTAAAAGATTTAAAAGAATGTTTAAATGCCTACACAAATATTTTACGCGAACATGGAAATAATAATAGAAAACACGTTACTGTTTCTGATATTGAAAAAATTATCAGCGAAATGACAGAAATTCCTGTTGAACAAATGACTTCAAGCGAAACTGAAAGAATTATTCACATGGAAGATGAACTTCATAAAACTGTAATTGGTCAAAACGAAGCTGTAAATGTAATTTCTGGTGCAATCCGAAGAAGTAGGGCAGGAATTTCTTCTCCAAAACATCCGCTTGGTTCTTTTATTTTTTTAGGACCAACTGGAGTTGGAAAAACTCAATTAGCAAAAGCGTTGGCAAAATATCTTTTTGGAACAGAAGAATCTCTCATTAGAATTGATATGTCAGATTTTATGGAAAAACACACAGCAAGTCGATTAGTTGGAGCTCCTCCAGGATATGTTGGTTATGAAGAAGGTGGAATTCTTACAGAAAAAGTTCGTCGTCATCCATATTCCGTTGTTCTTTTAGATGAAATTGAAAAAGCTCATCCTGATATTTTTAATCTTCTTTTACAAATGTTAGAAGAAGGCGAATTAAATGATAATCTTGGGCATACTGTTAATTTTAAAAATACAGTTATTATAATGACAAGTAATGCAGGAGCAAGACAAATTACAAATGAAGGAAGAGTTGGTTTTGGCACAAAAGAAGGCGTTTTGTCTTATGATGAAATAAAATTTGGTGCATTAAATGAATTAAAAAAATTATTAAATCCTGAACTTTTAAATAGAATTGATGATATTTTAGTTTTTAATGCTCTTTCTAAAGCAGAAGTTGAAAAAATTCTTGAAATTCAACTTGCAGATTTATCATCACGACTTGCAGAAAAATCTCTTACAATAAAAATCGAACAAAAAGCAAAAGAATATTTAGTTGAACGAGGATATAATCCAGCTTTTGGAGCAAGACCGATGAGAAAACTTATTCGCAAAGAAATAGAAGATCCTTTAGCAATGGAAATTCTTTCTAACAAAAATAAAGAACTCGATACAGTTTATATTGATTGTGAAGATAAAAAATTGGTTATAAAACTTATAAAAGATGAGTCAAAATTTGTTGGTGTAAAATGTCTACAAAATTATAAAAATTAGTTTTATTGTAAATAAATTTATAATCATTTATAATAAAAACTTAGTTAAGAGGAAAAGATGATAAAAGAATTTTTAAGTTATAATACAGTTCGCAATAATGCATTGAAAATTGCAAATAAAATAAAAAATGATGGTTTTATTCCTGATGTAATTTATTGTTCACTTCGTGGTGGAGCGTACATGGCGAATGTAATCAGTGAATATTTTAAAATAGTTTGTAAACAAGAAGGTCATCATCCGGCACTTTATGCAGGCGTTGTTGCCCGTTCATATTCCGATATTGCTCAGCATACAAAGGTTTTTATTGATGGTTGGACTTATCCTCCAGAAAATCTTCGTCCTGGAGATAAAATTCTTTTAGTTGATGATATTTTTGATTCTGGAAGAACAATAAATTCTTTGGTAGAAACTTTGATGAATAGTCGCGGTTTTTCTCGAAATGATATAAAAGTTGTTGTTCACGATTATAAATATTTTACTTATTACGAAAAACAACTTCCAATTCAACCTGATTATTATTGCCGCAAGTTTGAAATTAATTCTCCAGAAGAAAATCGTTGGATTCATTATATGAGCCATGAATTAGTTGGACTTACTTCAGAAGAATTAGAAAAATATTATTATAAAGATGATCCAGAATTAAAACAGATTCTTGGACCATATTTAGAAAAAGGTAATTCCTAAAGTTATTTTTTTTGGAATTTCCAAATTTCGAGGGATTATGAGAAGAAGTTTATACAATTTTATTTTTATCATTTTTAGTTTTTTAGTTTCTACAAATCTTTATGCAGAAATAAATTTAATAAACCCAATTGAAGGGAATTGGGCAAATAAACAAATGTTAATTTTAGATGCAACTTCTTTAGATGCAGAATATTTTTATTCTGTAGATGGTTCTAATCCCGAAGAATTTGGTTTCGCTTATGATGGTCCAGTTTTTCTTGATGTTTCTGGTGATGTAACTCTAAAAATTACAAAAATTGTTTCTCATAAAGAAAAAGAAACTCTTGAATTAAAATATTCTGTTAATGAAAATAATGGAAGCACAACTTCTTATCATGAATTTATTTCTTCATTTTTTGAGTCAGGAATTTTTAATTATACTTCCGGTTCTGATTTTATCATTCCTTCTGAATTAAAATTTAGTTTTGAATTTTTATCACAAAATTTTATTCAAGGACAAACTTTAAAAATCTCTGAAAAATCAAATTTAACACGAAGTTTTCCCTGTACAATTTTAGACCCTCTTACAAACGAAAAATGGCGTTTTATTATAAAAACTTATCCTTTAGCTTCTGGAATTTTTACAAGAAGAGATTTACCAATCAGAATTCAAGATTGGGAAACATTGGAATTTTTAGATGAAAATCTTATTTATAAAATAGATTCCGAATATTGGGAACTTCCAAAAAAGCCAATTAAACTTGATAGAAATATAAGTCACATGATAAGCTGGCAAAGTATAAATTATGAATATGGAAATCCTATAGAAGCGTTTGTTTTACCTCCAAAACCAGAATTAAAAACTTCGCAAAGCGAAAATGGAGAATTTATTTGTACTTTACAAGGTGATGAATCTTACAAAATGAGCATTTTAAGTGAAGAAAATTCTTATCAAGAATTATTTTCTGAAATTTGTGCAGATGTTTTTTATGGAGATAAATATTCTGGAAATTTAGAAATTGGGATTTTTTGTTCTGGACTTTTTCAAGGCAAAATAGATGTTCCGTATTCTTTAAATAAACGTCCATCCGCTCCTCCTTCAATCATTTCTGATACACAAAATTTTTATACTCGAAAAGATGTAAATATAAAAATTGAATCAGAAGAAGATAGTGAACTTTTTTATGCAATTAGCGAACCTTTTTCTTTATCAAATTTTTCTTACAAATTAGAACCTTCCGCTCCAGAATTGAAAAATATTTCAGCAGATAATTTTGTAAAATCTCCAGAAAATTCAATATCTTTTAGTTTATCAGGATTGAAAGAAAGTAGCGTTTTCTACAAAATTCGTGCATACTCACAGAAAGATTCAAATCAAAGTGAAATCACAGAATATTGTGTAATTATTGACCAAAGCAATTTTTATTATGATTCATCAAATGTTTCAGATTTTTCTGATGGTACGATAGAACATCCTTTTTCAGATTTTGAATCTTTACTTTCGGCTGTAAATTTAAGTAGAAATGTAAAAATTTTTATAAAAGGTGATTTATTAATTCCTTCTGGAAAGCATGAACTTTTTTCTAATTGTGTGATTGTCGGAAATGATGATTCAAATATTATTTTTGATGAAGAATCTCAATTAATTGTAAATGATTCCAGTTTAGATTTTCAAAAAATCGTTATAAAAAATAAAAAAGACACAAAATCAACAAAAATGATTCCTTTAATAAAAGGAAATCGTTCTGTTTTAAGTTTTTCTGATTGTTTAATTTATGCAGAATTTGAAAAAAATGGCACGGTGATAGATTCTTACAATTCTGTAGTTTATTTTGACGATTCAATTTGTGCAACAATTTCAAATTCCTATACTTGTTTTATAACTGGAATTGGTTCAAAAATCTTCATAAAAAAATCAAATATAAGTGCTTCTTCTCAAACTTCAGTTTTACTTTCGTTTTCTGATAGTCAAATAAATTGTTCAGAAAATACTTTTAGCGTAAATTGTAAACGTGGACGAATTGCAGAATGTTTTAATACAGAAGGTTCTTTTGAAAAAAATGAATTTAAAGGCGAATTATCAAATATTAAAAATACAACAAATCCAATTTTTGCAGATGAAAAATCAGTAATTTCTGTTAAGGATAATGCAAATTATGGATTTTAATATTTTAGAAGTTGGATTTGATGAAGCTGGAAGAGGTCCTTTAGCTGGTCCTGTTTGTGCAGGCTGCGTTATTCTTCCAAAAGATTTTCCTGCTGAAATTTTAAATGATTCAAAAAAACTTTCAGAAAAAAAAAGAATTTTTGCAGAAAAAATAATAAAAGAAAAATCTTGCTGGGGAATTGGGATTGTCAATCATACAAAAATAGATGAAATAAATATTCTTGAAGCGTCTATGCTTGCAATGGAAAATGCGTTTTCCCAAATGATAGAAAAACTTCCTGAGTGGTGTACAAAAAATAATTTAGATTTTAATAATATAAAATTAACTGGAATTACAGATGGCACTCGTTCTCCAAAAGTTAATATTGAAATTCGAGCAGAGCCAAAAGCTGATGGCAAATATTTTTGTGTAATGGCAGCAAGTATTTTAGCTAAAGTTTGTCGGGATAATATAATGCTTGAGATGGATAAAAAATATCCTGAGTACAAATATGCAAAACATAAAGGTTATCCGACTAAAGAACACAGAGAAATCTGTAAAAAAATAGGACCTTCACCAATTCAAAGAAAAACTTTTCATTATTAGTCTAAAATTGGTGAAAAATATCATTTTAGAATTTATTCTTCATTTTGAGATGGTTCAACTTTTTTAGAAACAACATGAATTCTTCCAGTCTTTTTTACACCATCATTATCTTTTTTTTCAGATTTTACTTTATAGATTTTTTTGCCATATTTAGCATCTTTTGCAAGTTTTTTTTCTTTTTTAATTTTCTGACGTTCTTTGCGTTCTTTTTCTATAAAATCAAGAGATTTTTCCATTCCTTGTAAAAATTTCTGCATATCTTCTGCAAAAACAGCAACTTGATGTCTATCTTGTTCGGCACCATCTCTACTTTTTGCTTCAACAATTTGGAGAAAAACATCACCAGTGCGATTTTCTTTTACATTAAAAAAATATGAACGATTATCTAAATAAACTTGAGTTGTAAATAATTCTCCTCGTGCTCCCATCTTTTTCTCCCATAAAAAAAGTCAATGAAGAAATTTCAATTTCCGATTTGACTTTTTAAGGTTTTTATTAAACCTTAAATAAAGAAGTTTGCAACGCAAACTTTAGTTAGATAAAACTGCGACATTTTAGCGGTTTTATCTAACACTCCCATAAAAATATCTTTTTTCTATTAAAATATCCTAATAATTTATCATAGAGCATAGATTTTTGCAATGACTTGATTTTTTCATTCTGTTTTAAGAATTTCATTTTTTGTAAGATTTTTACGAAGACACAAGTGCAAATTGCAATATGATTGTTAAACCTCTTTTTTTGTGTTATATTTTTTTTGTTAGTTATATTAATTATGAGAGGCAAATGCGTGAAACTTTGGGAAAAAGGTGCTTACCTTGTAAATGGAAAACTTGTTGAATCTGCAAATGGTGTAGAAAAAGCAGATGGAATGAAAAAAACTTTAGCTTATTCAATCTTACAAAAACATAATACATCTGGCGATGAAAAAAAATTAAAAATTAAATTCGATAAAATCACTTCACACGATATTACTTATGTTGGAATAATTCAAACTGCTAGAGCTTCTGGTTTAGAGAAATTTCCAATTCCTTATGTTCTTACAAATTGTCATAATTCACTTTGTGCAGTTGGTGGTACAATTAATGATGATGATCACATGTTTGGTCTTACTTGTGCCCAAAAATATGGTGGAGTTTATGTTCCTCCTCATCTTGCTGTAATTCATCAATATGCGAGAGAAATGCTTGCAAAATGTGGTGATATGATTTTAGGTTCTGACAGCCATACTCGTTACGGTGCTCTTGGAACTATGGCGATTGGTGAAGGTGGCGGAGAACTTGCAAAACAACTTTTAAATAAAACTTATGATGTTTCTTATCCTGAAGTTATTGCTGTTTATCTTTCTGGAGAGCCTGTTGCTGGAGTTGGACCTCAAGATGTTGCTCTTGCTATTATTAAAGCAGTTTTTTCTAATGGATATGTAAAAAACAAGGTGATGGAATTTATTGGTCCTGGTGTAAAATCACTTTCTGCCGATTTTAGAATTGGTGTTGATGTTATGACAACTGAAACAACTTGTCTTTCTTCTATTTGGAAAACTGATGAAAAAATTGAAGAATGGTATGCAACTCATTTCCGTGCAAACGATTATAAGGAATTAAATCCTGAAGAAGGAGCGTATTATGATGGAGCAATTGAAATTGATTTGAGCGAAATTCGCCCTATGATTGCACTTCCATTCCATCCTTCTTGTGCTTATACAATTGATGAAGTTAATAAAAATCTTTTTGATGTTTTAGATGAAACTGAAAAGCGTGCAAAAATTTCTTTTGGCGATAAAGTAAATTTCACTCTTAAAAATAAAATTATTGATGGAAAACTTTATGTAGATCAAGGAGTTATTGCAGGTTGTGCAGGCGGTGGTTATGAAAATATTTGTGCCGCTGCAGATATTTTAAAAGGAAAAGATTCTGGAAATGGAAAATTCTTATTAGATGTTTATCCTGCTTCTATGCCAGTTTATAAAGCGTTAATGGAAAATGGTGCATTTAGTGCATTGGTAGACGCTGGTGCAATTGTAAAGACTGCTTTCTGTGGACCTTGTTTTGGTGCCGGAGATACGCCTGCAAATGGAGCACTTTCTGTTCGCCATTCGACAAGAAATTTCCCAAATCGTGAAGGTTCAAAAATTCAAAATGGACAACTTGCTTCTGTAGCTCTTATGGATGCTCGTTCTATTGCAGCGACTGCGGCAAATAAAGGATTTTTAACAGCAGCAACAGAATTTGATACAGAATTCAGCGGAAAAAAATATTTCTTTGATAAATCAATTTACGAAAAACGTGTTTACGATTCAAAAGGAATTTCTCATCCAGAAGTTGAAATTCAATTTGGTCCAAATATTAAAGATTGGCCAGAACAAAAATCTTTGCAAGACGATTTACTTTTGAAAGTTGTTTCAGAAATTCACGATCCTGTTACAACAACTGATGAACTTATTCCTTCTGGAGAAACTTCATCATTCCGTTCAAATCCTCTTGGACTTGCAGAATTTACTTTAAGCCGAAGAGATCCTTCTTATGTAGGAAAAGCAAAATCTGTTAGAGATTTAAGTGAAGCTGTAAAATCAGAAATTAAAAATGTTGTTGAAATTTTGGACAAAAAAGATTCTGAACTTGGAAAAAAAGCAGAAAAAGCTGGAATTGGTTCTACAATTTTTGCTGTAAAACCAGGCGATGGCTCTGCTCGAGAACAAGCGGCAAGTTGTCAGAGAGTTCTTGGAGCTTCGGCAAATATTGCAAACGAATATGCAACAAAAAGATATCGTTCAAATCTTATAAATTGGGGAATGATTCCTTTTGTTTATAAAGAAGGCGATAAAAATCTTCCTTTTGCAAATGATGATTATATTTTTATTCCAGGCGTAAAAAAGATGATTGCAGAAAAACTTCCTTCAATAAAAGCATATTCAATTAAAAAAGATGGAACTGTAAAAGAATTCGAACTTTTCACCGGCGACTTAACCGACGATGAACGAAAAATCATTCTTGCAGGTTGTTTGATTAATTTTTATAGAGAATAGTTTTTGAAATTGTATTGAAATTTCATATTATATTGGAGATATTTTATGACAGATTATACAGAAGGTTCTGGAAAGCAATATCATACTGGAGTTGGTCCAAATGATATTGGAAAATATGTTATTTTGCCTGGAGATCCAAAAAGATGTTCTAAAATTGCAAAATATTTTGATAATGCAAAACTTGTTGCTGATGTTCGAGAATTTGTAACTTATACAGGAACTCTTGATGGTGAAAAGGTAAGTGTAACTTCTACCGGAATTGGTGGACCTTCTGCTTCAATTGCAATTGATGAACTTTCAAAATGTGGTGCTCATACTTTTATAAGAGTTGGAACTTGTGGTGGAATGCAGGAAAATGTACTTGGCGGAGATATTGTGATTGCAACTGGAGCAATTCGTATGGAAGGAACTAGCCGAGAATTTGCTCCAATTGAATATCCTGCTGTTCCAAATTACGATTGTGTGAATGCTCTTGTAAAAAGTGCAGAAAAATTAAATATTAATCATCATCTTGGCGTTGTTCAATGCAAAGATTCTTTTTTTGGGCAGCATGAACCAGAAATTATGCCTGTAAGTTATGAACTTGAAAATAAATGGAATGCTTGGCTTAGAATGGGTTGTCTTGCCAGTGAAATGGAAAGTGCTGCTTTATTTATTGCAGGACAATTTCTCAAAGTTCGTGTTGGCAGTTGTTTTTTAGTTGTAGCAAATCAAGAAAGAAGAAAAAAAGGACTTCCTAATGTTCAAGTTCATAATACAGAAAATGCAATCAAAATTGCTGTAGAAGCAATTCGAGAGTTAATAAAATCTGACAAGAAATAAAAAATGACAATCAATACAAAAGAACTTATTTTTATTTTAGATAATACGCCTGCTAATCAAAATATTATGTTAGTTGGAAAGCATGGAATTGGAAAATCTCAAATTTTGGAAAATTATTATGCTTCTAAAAATGAGAAAGTTGTTACTTTATTTTTAGGACAGATGAGCGATCCTGGAGATTTAATTGGTTTGCCAGAAAAAAATGAAAAAACTGGAAAAACAGATTTTATGCTTCCTTATTGGTTTCCAACTGATGAAAAACCAATTATTTTATTTTTAGATGAATTAAACCGTGCAAGACCAGAAATTCTTCAAACAATTATGGATTTAACTTTGAATAGAAAACTTGCAGGAAAATCTTTGCCAAAAGGAAGCCGGATTATTTCTGCAGTTAATAGCGGAAATGAATATCAACTTACAGATTTAGACCCTGCTTTAGTTAGTCGTTTTAATATTTATAATTTTGAACCTACAGTTGAAGATTGGTTAAAATGGGCTGAAAAATCTCAAATTGATTATCGGATTATAAATTTTATAAATGAAAATCCTGAATTTCTTGATTTATTGGAGAATGATTTTCAATCAGAAAATCTTGAAAGGTTTCCAGATAGACGAAGTTGGGAACGAGTTTCTCAAATTATAAAGAATTTTGAAAATCTTGGTGAATTAGAAAAAATGCTTGTGAGTGGAATTATTGGAGACAAAGCAACGGCAACATTTTTTCGTTTTATTTCTGAAAATAATCTTCCAAGTGCAAAAGAAATTCTAGAAAACGATTTTGAAAATACAAAAAATAAACTTGGAAAATTAGAAAAAATCAATTTTACACAAATAAATGTTTCTCTTTTTAAGTATATTGAATCACAAATTTTTGAAAAAGCTCAAATTGAAAAAATCTCAGAAAATCTTGAAAAATATTTTGATTATTTAGAAACATCATCTCAAAAAGAAATGCAAGCTCATTTTATTTCTTTATGTAATGCAGAAAAATATCCAAAAACGCTTGTTTTTATTTCAAATCAAAATAAAAATCTTTATAAAAAAATTCTGGATTTTTGCTCGGAAATTTAATGACAAATTTAGAAAGTAATTTAAAAAAAATAATTTCATCTTGGTTCTTAAAAGAGCCTTTACTTTTTGCAGCACAATCTACACATTCTCTTATTCAAAATCCATCTCTTTCTGTTCCAATGAGAACTGGAAAAAAAAGGATTGAATATTCTCCAAAAATTCTTTCAGATTGTTCTTTAGAACAAATTGCATTTTATTTAAAAACTGAAATTTATAGAATTTTACTAAAACATCCTTACGAACGTTTACCTCAATCAGTTAATTATGGAATTTTAACAATTGCAAGTGATGTTTGTATTTATCAGACTTTTTATTGTAAAAAAACACCTTTTGGATTTATTTCAAACGAAGAATGTGATTTATCTGGAATTTTATATTTAAAAAGCCAAGCAGCAAAATTTAAAAATTTAAAATATCCTCTTGGAAAAAAATGGGAAAATACAGAAGAATTAAAATTTTTTCAACGAAATTTACAAATTGATTTTCATAATGGAAATTTAAAAATAGTAGATGATTTAAGTTTCGAACAATGGTATAGAAAAATTTTATTTTTGGTAAAAGAAACTTCAATTTTGGGTGAAAATGCAGGATTTTCTCAAGAAGCTCAATCAATTTTAAATTTAAAAGAAAATTCTGAACTTTGGGAAGAAAATGAAGATGCTCAAGAAGAAATTGAAAATCAAATTAAAAACGCAGAAAATAATTTTTTATGGGGAGAAGTTGGAGAAAATGCACAAAGAAAATTGAAAGAAAGTTCTGATTTTTCATTCGATTATCGTAAAGCGTTAAATCAATTTCGCTGTTCAATTGTAAATTCTTCTAGAATTCTTACAAGAATGAAACCGAGCAGACGTTACGGTTTTAAAGCAATGGGAAGCCGATATGTTCGTAAAGCAAATATTTTAATTGCAGTTGATGTGAGTGGTTCGATTAGTGATGAAAGTTTTGAACATTTTACACATGCAATAAAAAATTTTTTCTTTTTAGGAATTATTGAAAAAATAGATTTAATTTTTTTTGATGTAAATTTGAAAAACACAAAACCAATTTCGTTTAGAAAAAAAATAAATTTAAATCAGATAAATGGGCGAGGCGGAACAAATTTTCAGCCAGCAATTGACTTTTTTTCAGAACATAAAAATGATTACAGTGGTTTGATTATTTTTACAGATGGAAAAGGCTCAATTCCAGTTTTGACTAATTCTAAAAATAATATTCTTTGGATTTTAGATTCACGAATTGATTGGGAGGAATCTAAAAATTGGATAAATGCTTTAAAAGGTTGTAAATCAACATATTTACCATTTTAAGATAGTTTATGGAAAAATTATGGATAATTTAGAATCAGATTTTTGGAAAGAACATTTTGTTCATCTTTTACATAAAAATATGATTAGAACAAATGCAAAAGTTTTAACTCTGGAGGATGTTCCACAAGTTTTTGAGAATTTTTTTTTACAACATCCTGAATATCAAATTGATTTTCATATAGAAAAAACTTATGCAACTTGGGAAGTTTTTGTAACTAAAACAGTAAAATTGCGACTTTTTATTCAAAATCAAATAAAAGCTTCCTTATTGCAAAAAGATGGAAATGATTTTGTAAAAATCGCTGATGCAAAATTTCCATACAATCCTTTCTACGAAATTTCAGAATTTCTTTCAAATAAAGAAAAATTCGATGTAGAACTTTATCACAAAAAAGAAGAAAATCTAAAAAAACAACGAAAAATGCAAATTGCAAAAGAATTTATAAAAGCAAATCTAAAAGAAAAGTATAAAAACAATTCTGAAGTTTTTTGGACATTGAAAGATTGTGAAAATGAAAAAATAAAATTAATTCTCCAAAAGAATAATAAATCTCAAGAAATTATTTTATCTACAGAAAATTTTTTATCAGAAATAGAAACGTCTCAAAATATTTTATAAATCCTGTAAACTATTGCATATTTTTACAAAAAAAAGTATATTTTTTGTATATTTATGCAAAATTTTTGTAAAGAGGAAAATATGGCAAAAGATAAAGTTATTTTAGCGTATTCTGGTGGACTTGATACAACAGTTATTATTCCTTGGCTTAAAGAAAATTATGATTATGATGTAATTGCTGTTTGTATTGATGTTGGACAAGGTGATGATTGGGATGCAATAAAATCTCGTGCTTTAAAAACTGGTGCAAGTGCATGTTATGTTGTTGATGCAAAAAAAGAATATATTGAAGAATATGTTTTGCCAGCATTAAAAGCAAATGCAGTTTATGAAGATGAATATCTTTTAGGAACTTCAACAGCTCGTCCTTTAATTGGAAAAATTTTAGTTGAATATGCAAGACAAGAAAAAGCAGTTGCAATCTGTCATGGAGCGACAGGAAAAGGAAATGATCAAGTTCGTTTTGAATTTGCAATAAAAGCTTTTGCTCCTGATATTCAAGTTATTGCTGCTTGGCGTGATGATAAATGGAATATGGATAGTCGTGAAGCAGAAATAAAATTTCTTGAAGACCGCGGTTTAGAAGTTCCTATGAAAAAAGATCAATCTTATTCTCGCGATGAAAATATTTGGCATCTTTCTCACGAAGGTCTTGAACTTGAAAAGACTGAAAATGAACCAAATTATAAACACATGTTAAAAAATACAGTTGTTCCAGAAGAAGCTCCAAATGATGGAGAATATGTTACAATTGATTGGGAAAAAGGAATTCCTGTAGGTTTAAATGGAAAAAAGATGGATGCATTATCTCTTCTTACAGAATTAAATACAATTGGTGGAAGAAATGGTGTTGGTCTTGTTGATATTTGTGAAAATCGTTTTGTTGGAATGAAAAGTCGTGGAGTATATGAAACACCAGGTGGAGCAATTCTTTATTTTGCACATAGAATGATGGATCATATTTGTTTGGATAAAGAAACTTATCATTTTAAGCAACATGTTTCTTTACGAATGGCTGATTTAATTTACGAAGGAAAATGGTTTACAACTTTAATGGATTCTTGTATGGCTTTTATTGATAAAGCAGAAGAAAACGTTACAGGCTGGTCAAAAGTAAAAGTAGTAAAAGGTGCGATTCGAGGAGCTGGTTCTGGTTCAAAATATTCACTCTACAATGAATCTATTGCATCTTTCACAACAGGTGAACTTTATAATCATAAAGATGCACAAGGATTTATAACACTTGCAGGTCTTCCTTTAAAAGTTCGTGCAATGATGGAACAACAAGTAGGCGAAGGTCAAGCTATTGTTGAAAGTAAAAATCTGAAAAAACGACCTACTGAGTAAAAAAATACGTCGAGTCAAGGCTTTAATGTTTTTATTAAACCTAAAATAAATTAGGATTTTTCGATTTTATATCAGAAAAATCCTAATTTTTAAAATTATCTTCCCCAAGTTAAAATCAAATCATAATTATCTTCACGAACTTCAAAATATTGATTATATTCACCACAAGTAGGACAGTAATCAGGAGCGTTTGGACCTACAACAATATGACCACATTTTAAACATTCCCAAATTTTTACCTGACTTTTTTTAAGTTCTGATTTTGAATCTTCATCATTTAAAAGTGAACGATAACGGGCTTCGTGTCGTTTTTCAATTTCTGCAACCGCCCGAAATTTTTTTGCAAGTTCAGAAAAACCTTCTTTTTCTGCAGTTTCAGCAAAACTAGCGTACATATCAGTCCATTCGTAGTTTTCGCCATCGGCAGCATTTTTTAAGTTTTCTGTTGTACTGTTAATTCCACCAAGTTCAGAAAGCCACATTTTTGCATGCTGCTCTTCATTGTTAGCAGTTTTTTTGAAAATTTCAGAAATTTTTTCTAATCCATCTTTTTTTGCAACCGCTGAAAAATAAATGTACTTATTTCTCGCTTGAGATTCACCAGCAAAAGCCGCTTGCAAATTTTTTTCAGTTTGAGTTCCTTCATATTTGTTCATAATCTTCTCCCATAAAAAGTTTGATAAGCGAAAGCGTTTCAAACTTTTCTCATACGCAATAAGAAAACGCGAGCCGTGCCGAAGCGTTTTCAATTTTTTAGAGTTTTCACAAATATTATGAAACATAAAATTGATGAGTGCAAGTTTTTTATATCAGGTCTAAAAAATTTAGTGATTTTTTATTTGTAAATTATCAGCTACAAAAATTTTTTATTATACAAAACATAAAAAAAGTTTTAGAATTATTTTTATAAAAGAGGTTTTATATGTGGATTTTATTTGCAATTTTATCTGCGGTTTTTGCGGCACTAACTTCTATTTTGGCTAAAGTTGGAATTGAAGGTGTTAATTCAAATCTTGCTACTGCGATTAGAACTTTTGTGGTTTTATTAATGGCTTGGGCGATGGTTTTCATCACTCATACTCAAAATGGAATTCTTAATATTGGTAGAAAAAGTTGGATTTTTTTGATTCTTTCAGGTCTTGCAACCGGCATTTCTTGGCTTTGTTATTATAAAGCTTTGCAAATGGGAGAAGCGTCTAAAGTTGTTCCAATTGATAAAATGAGTACCGTTTTAACTTTGATTTTAGCTTTTATTTTTTTGCATGAAAGTATTTCTTTTAAATCTTTAATTGGAATGATTTTACTTACAGCAGGAACTCTTGTTATGGTTTTATAAAAAATTGATTTTTTATGAAATTAAGATGATAATTTATATAAATACGTCGAGTTAAGGTACACTCTGCTTAAAGCCTTGACTTTGCCGTTTTTAAGGTTTTTATTAAACCTAAAATAAAAATTTGTGAGGTTTCTATGAAAAAAATTGTGGTTGCTGGCGGAGGCGTTTTAGGAAGTCAAATTGCTTTTCAATCAGCATATTGTGGATTTGATGTTACAATTTGGCTCAGAAGTGAAAGTAGTATTGGAAGAACAAAACCAAAATTAGAATCAATAAAAAATACTTATATTGAAAAAATAAATAAAATGGCAACTGATGAAGGAAAATCTGTTTCTGTTTGGGCACGTGGACTTTCCGATTTAGACTCATTTAATAAAGAAGAATGTCTTGAAAAAGTTGAAAAAGCGTCATCATCATTAAAAATTGAATTAGATTTACAAAAAGCGGTAAAAGATGCTGATTTAATAATTGAGTCGATGAGTGAAGATTTTAAGCAAAAACAGGAATTTTATAAAAAACTTTCATCATTTATAGAAGAAAAAACAATCCTTGTAACAAATTCTTCAACTTTACTTCCTTCAAAACTTGCGAAATTTACAGGTTGCCCAGAAAGATTTTTGGCACTTCATTTTGCAAACGAAATTTATTTCAATAATACTGCAGAAATTATGGCTCACAAAAAAACTCAACCAAAATATTTTGATGATGTTATTGAATTTGCAAAAGAAATTAGAATGATTCCTCTTCCTGTTCGTAAAGAAAAAGCAGGATATCTTTTAAATTCAATGCTTGTTCCATTTTTATTTTCTGCTTTAGATTTATTAGCAACTGGTGTTTCAGATTGTGAAAGCATAGATAAGGCTTGGACGCTTGGAACTGGTTCTCCAAAAGGTCCGTTCCAGATTCTTGATGTTGTAGGATTAAAAACTGCGTACAATATTGTAGAAATGTATTTAAAAGTGCCAGCATTTCTCGCTCCTTATAATTTCAAAAAGATTGCAGAATTATTAAAAAAATATATTGATGAAGGAAAACTTGGAGTTTCTTCTGGAGAAGGATTTTATAAATACAAATAAAAATTCTTAAAAGAGAATTTATTTAAATCACTTAAAAATAACCATAGATTTCTATGGTTATTTTTTTATCGTCTTTATTGGAAGATTTAAGATAAGACCTTTAAAATAAAAAAAACTTCCTTCAAAGAAGGAAGTTTTTAGCGCGAGCGGCGGGGCTCGAACCCGCGATCTCCGGCGTGACAGGCCAGCGCGATAACCAACTTCGCTACGCCCGCGTGATGTTTATATATTATATAAAATCGAATTTTATGTCAATAAGTTTACTAAAAAAAATTAAATATTTTTTTGTTTGGAATTTCTTCGTTGTTTTGGAGTTGAACCTTTTATTTTTTTATAAGTTCTAATAAAATGACTTGCATCTGTAAAACCTGTTTCTTGGCTAATATAATCAAGAGTTTTATCTGTATAAAGAAGTAATGTATCAGCTTTACAAATTCTTACAAATTCAATGTATTCTTTACATGTTCTGCCATATTGAGTTTTAAATTGTTTTGCAAAATTTGAATAGCACATTCCGCATTTCATCGCTAATTGTTCAATGCTGATATTTTCTGCAGAATGTTTATCAATATATTCTAAAATAGAAAAATCTTTTGTAGAAAATTGGTCGAAATTTGTTTTTGAAGAAAAAACATAACCTCTTCTCATCCAAATTCTCATAAGTTCAGTAATAATCAAACTGATTGTTGAAGCAACTTTTATATCATAACCAAATTCTTTATGCGAAATTTCCCAAATGCAATTTTCAAAAAAAAGTTTTACTGGATTATATTTTAATTCTTCGCAAGTGATAATATTTTGGGAATTGTCTTGTTTGCCTATATTTTCAAGAAGTTTTGGTAATTTTGGAGAACCTGGAGTTGTATTTGTTAAAATCATGCTGTCAAATTTTATGCAGTAAAAAAGTATATCATCATTACTCTGATATTTTGAAAATGAATGAATTTGTCTTGGATGAAAAATTATCAAATCACCTTCGTTTAAAATATATTGTTTTTCTTCAATTTCTGCACAAAGTTTTCCTTTTACAAGATAAACCATTTCTGTAAAATAATGCCAATGTGGTTTTACATTTTTCCAATTTCCGCTAAAGGCTTCAAAAGGCGAGTTCAAACTATCACTATATTCAAATAATTCGTTCATAGGTAAAAATCCTTATCAAAAATAAAAATAGAGATTTGTACAATTTTATCTTATTTTTTTTATATCACGGAAATGATTGAAATGCTAGTGTAAATTTGAAAAATATCACTTTTGGAGGCTTTAGATGCTGAAGTGGATTTGGTCTTACATAAAAAAATATCGTTTTTGGATGCTTGCAGGCTTATTTTTGAGTTCTTTAGTTGCTGCAATGAATATGATTAATCCTATTGTAACTGGTCAAATTGTAGATAAAGTTATAAAAGTGGAAAATAAGAATTTAAAATTACTTTTACAACTTATTTTGATTATGATTTCTTGTACTTTGTTCAAATCAATTTTCAGGTATTCTTATCAAGTTATTTTTGAACACTGTTCTCAAAATGTAATTCGTTCTATGCGTGAAGATTTATACAATCATATTCAAACTTTAGATTTTGCCTGGTATGATAAATCTCCTGCAGGAAATGTTTTAACTTTGCTCACATCAGATTTAGATAAAGTTCGTCATTTTGTTGCTTGGGTTTTATATCAAACTGTTGAAAATATTTTGATTTATGTTTTTTCTATTATCACTTTGGGAACAATAAACTGGAAACTCACTTTGGCTTTTTTAGCAATTGCTCCTTTTGTCGTAATTTTAGTTAATAAGTTTAAAATTCATATTGGACCTGCTCACATGAAAGTTCGTGACCAGTTTGCAGTTTTAAATACTCGCGTTGGAGAAAATATCGAAGGGAATAGAGTCGTAAAAGCGTTAGTTCGGGAAGATTACGAAATTCAAAAATTTGATGTTGAAAATGAAAATTATAAAAAAGTTTCTGTAGAAAATGCTGATGTTCGCGTAAAATATACTCCTTGGATAGATACACTTTGTTCTATTCTTCCAGTTATTTTAATTTTATTTGGTGGATATTTAGTAATAAATGATGAAATGACTATTGGTCAGTTAGTAACTTTTAACGGACTTATGTGGGCATTTACTCAGCCAATAAATATGTTTGGAAATATTGTTGATAATTATCAAAATTTTGGAGCAAGTGCAAAACGACTTTGGGAACTTTGGCAGACAAAACCTACTGTTGTAAATAAAATTGAATATCAAAATTCGGAAGAAAAAATTCAAGGAAAAGTTGAATTTAAAAATGTAAGTTTTTCTTATAATAAAGAAATTCCTGTTTTGAAAAATATTTCATTTTGTGTAGAACCAGGTCAAACTGTTGGAATTTTAGGTCCTACAGGAAGCGGAAAATCTACAATTGCAAATCTTATGTGCCGTTTTTATGATACAACGGAAGGTCAAGTTTTAATTGACGGAAAAGATGTTCGCGATTATGATATTCACTTTTTACGAAAAAATGTTGGAATTACAATGCAAGAAGCGTTTTTATTTAGCGAAACTGTAGAAGGAAATATTGCATTTGGAAATCCTTCCTGTTCAATGGAAGATGTTGAAAAAGCTAGTGAACTTGCGAGAGTAAAAGATTTTATTGGTGATTTGGCTGAAGGTTATGATACAATTGTTGGCGAACGCGGAGTAGGTTTGAGCGGTGGACAAAAACAAAGAATTGCACTTGCTAGACTTTTTCTTGCAAATCCAAAAATTATGATTTTAGACGATACAACAAGTGCTGTTGATATTGAAACTGAAACTAAAATTCGAGAATCAATCAAAAAACAAAGTAAAGGCCATACTAGTTTTATTATAAGTCATAGATTAAGTTCTTTTATGGATTGTGATGTAATTTTTGTTATAGAAAATGGAAATATCACACAAAGAGGAACACATTCAGAACTTATGAAAGAAGATGGATATTACAAAACTGTAATGGAAGCTCAGCAATAGATTTTTATAGGAATATTTTATGAGAAATAAATTTGACATTGATGAACAGATTGAAAAAAAAGTAAATCCAAGAATTGTTTTAAGAATGTTAAAATGGATAAAACCTTATTTTGGTTATATGATTTTAGCTTGTGTGATAATGCTTTTAGCTTCTGGAATAAGTCTTTTAAGCCCATATTTAATTCGTATGGCAATTGATACTGCAATTCCTGCAGCAAAAGCTCTTCCAGGTACAGCAACTTTTTTTGAAAAATATGGGCTTTTAATAAAAATTTCAGTTTTTCTGTTAGTTTCTACGCTTGTAGTAAGATTTCTTTTGGCAGCGAAATTAAAACTTATGACTAGAGTTGCTCAAAAAATTATTGTAACTGTAAGAAAAGAAGTTTTTACAAAATTACAATCTTTACCATTTTCATATTTTGATTCTCGTCCTCATGGAAAAATCTTAATTCGTGTTGTAAATTATGTAAATTCTCTTTCAGATTTACTTTCTAATGGAATTATTCAACTCATAAGTGATTTATTCACTCTTATTGTTATAGTTTGTTTTATGTTGATGATTGATGTTCGGCTAACTTTAGTTTGTATGGCGGTTCTCCCAATTTTATTTATTGTTTTGTTTTCTATGAAGAAAAAACAACATGAATCTTGGACTCAAGAAAGTCATAAACGGTCAAATCTTACAGCATATATTTCTGAAAGTTTAAATGGAATGAAAATCACACAAAGTTTTTCTCGGGAAGAAATTAATCAGGGAATCTTTAATGAACTTTGCGATGAATGTAAAAAAGCATGGATTCGGGCGGTAAATATTAATAATATAATTTGGCCACTTGTTGATAATCTTTCTACGCTTGGAGTTGCTTTAGTTTATATTGCAGGCGTTGCTTGGATTGGGTCTAGTGTTGGAGCAACTGTTACAGTTGGAACTCTTGTTGCTTTTGGTGGATATATCTGGCGATTTTGGAATCCAATTCAAAATATTGGAAATTTTTATAATTCTATGGTTACAACAGGTGCTTATGTAGAACGCATTTTTGAACTTTTAGATGAACCTGATGATATTTCAGATAAACCAAATGCTGTAGAACTTCCTCCAATTCGAGGTCATGTAAGTTTCCAAAACGTAATTTTTAGTTATGAAAAAGGAAATCCTGTTTTAAAAGATGTAAATTTCACAATCACACCAGGAACTTCTGTTGCTATTGTAGGACCAACTGGTGCTGGAAAAACTACAATCGTAAATCTTTTGACTAGATTTTATAATCCAGATAGTGGAAAAATTTTGATAGATGGATTTGATATTCAAGATTTGAAAATCAAATCAATTAGAAAACAGGTTGGTGTTATGCTTCAAGATTCATTTTTGTTTACAGGAACAATTATGGAAAATATTCGCTATGGAAGATTAGATGCAAGTGATGAAGAATGTATAAATGCAGCAAAAACAGTTCAAGCTCATGATTTTATTATGGCTTTTCCAGATGGTTATAATACAAAATTGACAGCAAATGGAGGAGGTCTTTCTCAAGGGCAAAAACAACTTTTAGCTTTTGCAAGAGTTCTTCTTTCTGACCCAAGAATTTTAATTTTGGATGAAGCAACATCTTCTGTAGATACACAAACAGAAAAATCTTTACAAAAAGGTTTAGATGAACTTTTAAAAAATAGAACAAGTTTTATCATCGCACACAGACTTTCAACAATTCGCAATTCTGATATAATTTTTTATGTAGATCATGGAGAAATTGTAGAACGAGGAAATCATGATGAACTTATGGCATTGAATAATTATTATGCAAAACTTGTTCAATCAGTAAGTATAAAAAAATAAAATTTAAATGATGAACTAGAAATTTTTATGATGAAATTCTAATTGATAAAAAATCATCTTCTAATTTCTAGTTCTAATTTTAAAGTATGACTGTTTTTTATTTAATATTTGCATAAAATCTGATATAATAATATAAAATTGCATTATAATTTTGTTTGGAAAATAGATGAGTGAAATATTTTTTTTATTAATTTTAGCTTTACTTATTTTAAATACATTTTTTCTTATCATCCTTCTTGTAAAAAAAAATGAAAATTCTTCCTTAAATAAAAAACTCGATTCTTACGAAAAAAATTTAAAAGATGAATTTGAAAGAAATAGAAAAGAAACTGCAAATTCAAATTCTATTTCAAGAAAAGAATCTCTTCAAAATTTAATGAATTTTCAATCTTCAGTTACAAGTTCTCTTACAAAATTTACAGATATTCTTTCTCATCGGTTAGATTCTGTTTCTACGGCAACGCAAGTTTGTTTAAAAAATCTTCAAGACGGAAACGAAAAAAAACTTGAACAAATGCGTCTTACTGTCGATGAAAAACTTCAATCAACTTTAGAAAAAAGACTTTCTACATCATTTGATGTTGTGAGCAAACAGTTAGAAGCGGTTCAAAACGGACTTGGAGAAATGAAAAATCTTGCAAGTGATGTTGGCGGCTTAAAACGAGCGTTAACAAATGTAAAATCTGCCGGAACAATGGGAGAAGTTCAACTAGAAAATCTACTTTCGCAAATTCTCAGTTCTGAACAATATGAAAAAAATGCACATCCAAATCCTTCTGAGCCAACAAAAGTTGTCGAATTTGCCGTAAAAATTCCTGCAAAAGAAACTCAAAAAGGTTTTATTTATATTCCAATCGACTCAAAATATCCTGCGGAAGTTTGGGATAAATTAACACTTGCGTACGAAAAAGGCGAAAAATCAGAAATAGAAGCATTTAGAAAAAATTTAATTTCTGATATTAAAAAATTTGCAAAAGATATAAAAGAAAAATATATTCAAGAACCTTATACAACAAATTTTGGTGTAATGTTTTTGCCTTTTGAAGGACTTTACTCCGAAGTAACGCGTTTTCCGGGACTTTTCCAGCAAATTCAAGATGATTATAAAGTTACAATCACTGGTCCTACAACCTTAAATGCTTTTCTAAATAGTCTTCAAATGGGATTTAGAACTTTGGCAATTCAAAAAGAAACTTCAAAAGTATGGGAACTTTTAGGAAATGTAAAAACTGAATTTGAAAAATTTGGTGATGTTCTTGCTGCTACAAAAAAGAAATTGGAATCTGCAACAAGCGAAATTGAAAGAGCAGAAACAAGAACTCGTGTTATTCAAAAAAAACTTACAAATGTAGAAACAATTTCTAATCAAAATATATCACAAATAGAAGATGAAAACTTTGTTTAAAATGTAAACAGAGTTTTTGGAGGAAAAATGAATTATCAAAATCCTGTTTTACGCGGAATGTATCCAGATCCAAGTATGTGTGCTGGGTCAAATGGAAAATATTATATGGTTTGTTCAACATTTCAGTATTTTCCTGGTGTGCCCATTTTTGAAAGTGAAGATTTAATTAATTGGAAACAAATTGGACATTGTCTTACAAGAAAATCTCAACTTTTAATAGAAAAAAATAATACTTCTACAGGAATTTATGCACCATCTATTCGCTGTCATAACGGCAGATTTTATATGGTTGTAACAAATGTAGAAAATATTGGAAATTTTTATGTTTATACAGATGATATTTATGGTGAATGGTCGGAACCAATTTTAGTTGAACAAAATGGAATTGACCCATCACTTTTTTTTGATGATGATGGAAAAGTTTATTTTATTTCTAACGGAAATGATAAAGAAGGTCGTGGTTTTATTCAAATGAGTGAAATTGATATTGCTACTGGAAAAAAACTTTCTGAAAATGAACCTCTTTGGTATGGAACTGGTGGACGTTATATCGAAGCTCCTCACATGTATAAATTTAATGATTATTATTATCTTTTAAATGCAGAAGGCGGAACTGAATATGGACACATGGTAAATTATGCTCGTTCAAAAAATATTCGTGGACCTTATGAACCTTGTCCTCAAAATCCAGTTTTAACAAATAGAAATTTAGGCGGATACCAATTGCAAGGTGCTGGACATGGAGATATTCTCCAGGCAAAAGACGGAACCTGGTGGTTTTGCCATTTAGCTTTTAGACAGATTGATAAATATATGCCTTTTCATCATCTTGGAAGAGAAACTTGTATGGAACCAGTTTTTTGGGAAGATGATTGGTTTTATATTGGAACAAAAAATATTTCACCAAAAGAAACCGCTTGTGGAGAAAAAGTTGCAAACGGATATAATCAAAAGCAAGGTTTTGGACAAGCTTTACTTGAAGTTTCTGCTCCAGAAAATCATAAATTTGAAAAACAAAATTTTTCTTATACAAAAACATTTGAAAATACATCAACAAAACTTGATTGGTGTTATATTTGCAATCCTGATGAAACAAAATATTCTCTTAATAAAAATGAATTTGTTTTAACTTCTTGTGAAAAAACAATTGATACGCAAAATGGAAGTCCAACTTTTATAGGAATTCGACAATGCGAATTTGAAGAAAAAACTGAAGTTTGTGTAGAAATTCTAAAATCACAATCTGAATCGCAAAGTGGACTTTCTGTTTATATGGATCCAACCCATCATTATGATATTTATATTGAAAAAAGGAATGATGATTTTTATGCTTGTTGTAAAGTTACAATTGGACCTGCATCTTGTGTAAAAAATGAAATCAAACTTTCATCAAACAAAGCTCTTTTGAAAGTTGAATCAAAACCTTATGGATATAGTTTTTCTATTTTAGATTCTCAAAAAGAAAGTTTTTTAGCTCAAGCAGATTCCCGTTATCTTTCTAGCGAAGTTGCTTGTGGTTTTACAGGAGTTTTACTGGGGCTTTATGCTCAAAATGGAGCCGTTGGGAAATTTACAAATTTTAAAACTGAGCATAAAGAAGGGTAGAAAGTGTGAAAAAGTCTTTTTTTGTTTATTACATTATTTTTGTTCTCATTTTTGGCTTTTTGCAAGGAAAATTCTGTTTCTTGTGGATTTGTATCTTATGGCGAGATTCATAATGATTCTACGGATTCATTTTTTAGCAATGCTCCATTTTTTTCGTATGAACGGCTTTTTTAAACTTTTAATAATTCTTCTAGTTTGGGTGGGGAAGTTACTTTTTTAGTTGATCCACCCAAAAACGAATATTCACTTTCTGTAAATTTTAAAGCATACACAAAACAATTTGAAGGTCTATACTTTGGATTTTCTCCTTTTAGTGATGTTAATTTTGGAAATCTGTTTTTAGAAAGTCCTTATTTAAATTATGCAATTGGAACAATTGTCGGTTTTAGAGCAAATATCAAACATATAAGTTTAAAATCACAAGTAACTTATAGCGTTTCTTTTTATGATAAACAAACTCCTTTTAAAATGGTTTACGTATTAAGTTTAGGTTATATGTGGTGATTTTTCGATTAATGCAAACGGAGCAGAGCGACGTTTCAGTATGAAATAAGTTCAGTATGACGGAAAGCAAAATGTTTCTTACTAGGAGACAATGCGTCCAGCATCGTGAATATGCATTTTTCTGACGCGAGACGCGTCTGTTCCTAAATAAAATGGGGTTCTTTGGGGGGCAGTCCCCCTAAGCGCTGCTTGGAAAAGAAGGTGGTCTAGAGGAAGAAAAACCATGCTTGCGAAGTAGAAGGTTTGTCTTCCTCCAGAAAAAAAAGGTTTTAGGGCATCGCCCTAAAAATATTAAAAATATAAAAAAAAGTGCTCAAGCGACGCTACGCTTGAAAAAAAAACAAAATATCAAAACTCTCTTTAGAAATTACTTTTTATATGCTAAAATATTTTTATGAGTGTGAATGATTATCGTGCTAATGCGTACTTAAAAAACGTTAATTTATCTAAAAAAAATGATGAAATAAAAGAAAAAAATACTACTTCTTACGAAAAAAAATCGTATAAAAGTGAAGAACTTAAAAATGCAGCTGAACAATTAAAAGAAGATGGACTTTTAAAAGTTCCTGTAAAAAAATCAGAAAAAGATGGAAAAGATTCAGTTTTTCGTCGTGTTGCAAAATTTCTTTTAATAATTGGTGAAGATGAAGCGGCAAAAATCCTTCCATATCTTTCAGAAGAACAAATTGAAAAAATCATTCCAGAAATTGCGTCAATCCGCAGTGTTGATAAAGATGAAGCTCAAGTTATTCTTTCTGAATTTGATTCTCTTTTAAATAAGGCAAAACAAAGTGGCGGTGTAGAAACAGCTCGCGAAATGTTAGAAAAAGCCTATGGAAAAAAACGTGCTGGCGAAATGTTAGAAAAGGCAATTCCATTTCAAGGAACAAAACCTTTTGAATATTTAGCAAATTCCGACAATGAACGAATTTATCTACTTTTGAAAGATGAAAATCCTGGAGTTCAATCTTTAGTTCTTTCAAATTTAGAACCAAAAAAAGCTGCAAAAATCATAAATTTGATGAATGATGATGAAAAAAAAGAAGTCATTTTACGATTGGCAAAAATGCAGCCTGTAAGTCCAGAAGTTTTGCGTCGTGTAGACCAGGGTTTGCATGAAAAATCTTTAAGACAAAGTACCGAAAAAGCAGAAAACATTGACGGAAGAAATGCTCTTGCCCAAATTTTAAAAAAGATGGATGTAAAATCTGAAAATGAAATTCTTTCTTATCTTTCTGAAGATGATCCAGATTTAGGTCAAGATTTAAGAAGCCGTCTTTTCACAATGGATGATGTTATAAAATCTGATAATCGTTTTATTCAAGAAACCTTACGAGAAATGCCAGAAAGTGATATTGCATATTTGGTTGCAGGAAAACCAGATGATTTTCGTTCTAAAATTTTAGAAAATATTTCTTCAAGAAAAAGACAAGAAGTTCTTTATCATGAAGATATTTTAAAACCTATGCGGCGAAGTGATTGTGAAAGAATTACATCTGAATTTTTTAGCAAATTACGTCGTGCGTTTGAAGATGGACATTTAATCATAAAAGACAGAAATGATGATGTTTTTGTATAATTATTTTATTTAAATTTTGTGAGGAAAATTATGTTTGATTTTTTAGATAAAAATAATATTGGAAAAGATTATAAAAATTTCTTACTTATTTCTATTGATGATATTCCAGATTATAAAGCAAAAGGAATTTATCTTCGACATAAAAAAACAGGATTGGAAATTTATCATATTTTAAAAGATGATAAAGAAAATCTTTTTGCATTTTGTTTTCGTACAATCTCAAAAGATAATCTTGGAACCGCTCACATTATGGAACATTCAACTCTTTGTGGAAGCGAAAAATATCCGTTAAAAGAACCTTTTACAACTTTATCTAGCACAAGTTTAAATACTTTTCTAAATGCATTAACTTATCCAGATAAAACAGTTTATCCTGGTGCTTCTGTCGTTCATGATGATTATTTTAATATGCTGGATGTTTATGCAGATGCTGTTTTTTTTCCAAAATTAGATTATGCAACTTTTATACAAGAAGGTCATCGTTTAGAAATGGATGAAAACGGAAAACTAAGTATTCAAGGTGTTGTTTACAATGAAATGAAAGGAAATTATTCTTCTTTTCTTCACGTTGTTTTTGATGAACAAATAAATGCAATATTTCCAAATTCATATCCGTCTTTTGAGTCAGGTGGAGATCCTCTTGAAATCCCAAATCTTACTTACGAACAGTTTTTAAATTTTCATCAAAAATTTTATAATCCAGATAATTGTTTGCTTTTTCTTTATGGCAATATTCCAACTGCTGAACAATTAGATTTTTTTGATGAACGTTTTATCTCTCGAATTGAAAAAAAATATAACTGCAAAAATGAAATTAAAAATTATGATTCAAAACTTCCGCTCATAAAAGACGAAATTCAAGAATTAAAAAAATTAAATCTCTTAGAAAAATCATCTTATAAAAAAGTAATTGCTCCCGATTCTGGTGCAACAGGAAATTTTGTTTCTATGAATTGGTACACCGGAAAAGTTGATATGGAAAAATATTATCTTTCGGAAGTTCTTTTTGGAAATGATAGTTCTCCTTTTTCTTTAGCGTTAAAAACTTCAAATCTTGGTGATGATGTAAATTGTGGAAATTTTGGTCAATTTGCGGAAGAATTTTTCTCAATCGGACTTTTTGGTGTAAAAAAAGATGATGAACAGAAAGTTTATGATTTAATAGAAAAAACTATTCATAAAATTTATGAAGATGGAATTAGCCAGGAAGATATTGATTCTGCAATTATGGGAATAGATTTTTATCTTAGAGAAGTAAATAGATATTTTGGACCTCCATCTATTCAAATAATGGAAAAAGTTTTAAAAAGTTGGATGAATGGAAATGCTTGTAATTCAAATCTAACTCCAATTTCAAGTTTTGAAAAAATAAAACAAAAAATAAAAACAGATAAAAATTTTACAAAAAATCTTATTAAAAAATATTTTATAGATAATAAAGTTATTGTAAAATTTGTTGCAGAACCAAGTTCAAAATTTTTTGAAAAAAGAAATAAATCTGAAAGTGAATTAATAAAAAATCTCGAAAAAAATCTTGATAAAAATCAGTTAAAAAAAGATTTGAACGAATTACATCAATATCAGCAGCATATTGAAACTCCAGAAGAAACTTCTTGTATTCCAACGACAAAGTTATCATCTTTGAATTCAAAAATTGAACGACCAGTTACAAATTTGCAATTTATAAAGGGGTTTGATGGAAGTGAAATTCCATTATTTGTAAGTAAAGAAGAAACAAACGGAATTTTTTATTTAGATGTACTTTTTCCTTTTGATAGATTAGAGCCAAAATATTTTCAATATATTCCTTTTTTGTCAAATGTGATTACAAATCTTGGGTGGAATAATAAATCTTGGGATGAATGTATTTCTGAAAGTGCTTGTGTTATGGGTGATGTTTGGGGAAAATTTACCACAGGAAAATTAAGTGATGTAAATGAAGTTCAAGATTATATTTCAAAATATAAAGATTATAATTTTTATGGAAGACAATGGCTTGGAATTTCTTGCAAAGCACTTACAAGTATGGCAGATAAAACTTTATCACTTTTAGCAGAAATTATTACAACAATGAGTTTTACTGATGAAAATCGTTTTGGAACTTTGGTTCAAGAATTAATATCAGAAAAAAAAGCATTTTTAGTCGATTCCGGATTAGATTATGCTTCAAAACGTGCAAAATGTTTATTAGGTCCACTTCAAGCGTTATCTGAAATTTTAAATGGAATAAGCCAACTTTATACTGTAGAAAATTATACAAAAAATAGTTTACGAGAAAGTTTAAATATTTTTGAATATATTTATAAAGAATGTTTAAAATCTGGAGGAATTGTTCACATAACAGCAGATGAAGATTCTTTAAATAAAATTCTTCCTTTGTTAGAAAAATTTGTTCAAAATGCAAAAATTACAAAACTTCTTCCAGCAAAAAAAATCACACTTGAAGAATTAAAACCTTATATTTCACAAAATGATGCGATTGAAAATAAAAATATTCAAATTATAAATTACGACTCTCAAACAGGATATGCTTTTGTAAGTTCTCCAGCGAGTGAATATCTTTCAAAAGAATCTGCAAGTGAAATTATCTTAGCTTCTTGGTTAAAAAGTCATACTCTTTGGGATAAAATTAGAACTACAGGTGGAGCTTATGGTTCTGGAGTTGAAGCGGACAGTCTTGAAAAAACTTTATCATTCTGGTCGTATCGCGATCCAAATCCAGAAAAAAGTCTGGAAGTTTATTTAGAATCTCTAAAAGAAATTTGCGAAAATGATTTTCCAAAAGAAGATATTGAAAAAACAATAGTTTCTTGTTATGGAGATGTAATTGTTCCTGTTTCGCCAAAAGATAGAGGAGCGAGAAGTTTTACAAGTATGATTTATGGAATTTCACCAGATTTTAAACAAATCAATCTAAATAATCTTTTTGAAGTTACTCCACAAGATGTAAAAAATGCAGCAAAAAGGCTTTATGATTTATCACAAAAACAAAATCAAAAAGCAATTTTCTGTAATAAATCTGATAAATCTATTGGCAATAATATAAAAATTCCATTATAATATTAACGTCTAATTATTTTAGGCTAAATGTAATTTTAGTATTATTGATTGCATACGAAATAGAGAGTGTTTACAGGAGTGTTAGATAAAACCGCTAAAATATCGCAGTTTTATCTAACTAAAGTTTGCGTTGCAAACTTCTTTATCAAAAACAACTTCTCATTTCATTGCGAAGTTGTAAAAAAAAGTCAAATCGGAAATTGAAATTTCCTCTTGTTTTTTATGGGAGAACGCAAAATGGATAAAAAGACAAAAGAATGCATCAAGCTTTTAAGAGATTTGGTATCGGATGTTCAGGGTGCTCCTTTTCCTGGAGGCGATTTAAAATCAGAACTATATTCAATCTGGTATGATCATGCTCAAAAAGCAGCCGTTGATTGTTTTGAATTTTTAAATGATAATTTTCCATCTGAACAAGTGGATTTAAATAAAACAATAGATAAATTGTTTGAAAAATAAAATATCAAAATAAATATTTTTAAAAATAAAAAATGCATCTGTTTTAAATTGAACGAAATATTCAATTTTAGCGGATGCTTTTTTTTTGAGAAAAATCAATCATCAAATTTATTATAATATTTTGCAATAAAACTTATACAAATGAAAAACTCTTTCTAAAAACTAAAGTTTCTTTTTAAATTTCCGAAAATCTAGTAAAGAAAAGGGAATTGTAGGGATGGGAAAAGTTTCAAAAATAGAAAATCTTTCTAAATTCGGTTTTACAAATTCAAAGAAAAAAATTGGTGTAAATTTTTGGCGTTTTTTCTTTAATGGAAAAGAAAAATATTCTTCAGAAAATCAAATGTTTTTTGTAGAATTTGAAATGTTAAATCCTTATATTTCACCAGATGAATGTGTTTTAGGTTTTAAATCTAGAGTTTCTATTTCTCCAGAAAGTTTACAATATGCTCTTGCAGGAACGCAAAGTGCAATCAATTTAAAAACTGAAAAATTAGTTCAGCCATCTTATTGTGTTGTGAGAATTGGACGATTTGGAAAAAATGGAAAACAACTCTGTGCTTATTATCCTCTTAGTGAAATAAATTTTAGTTCAAAACCTTTTTTTATTGAAACAAAAAATCAAACTTTTTCAAATGACTCTATTTCTGGTGAAATAAATGTAACATATCAAGATTTAACTCAAAATCCTGAATTTTTCTGTGATTCTGGAAGTGCAAAATGGAATTTAAATTATGTAATAAATAAATCTTTAGGAGAAGGTTTTCATAATAATGGCGATAGATGGTTTCCTAGTGGTTTAAATTCAACTTTTAGCGGAAATTTAATTTTTGATGATAAAGAATATGTCGTTTTTCCATTATCATCTTTTGGTTATGTTGAACGCTATTGGGGAAAGAATTTTATGCAACCATGGTTTCATATTTCTTCATCAAATCTCATAAGTAATATTTCTGGAAAAGTTTTAACTGGAGCAAGTTTTTCTATTCAAGGTGCTTTTGGAAAAAGAGTTTCTTTTACAGGAATAATTGATCAAACAGAAATAGTTTTTTCTTTGGATTCTAAAAATAAATATAATGATGTTTGGCAATGTTCTCAAATGCCAGAAAAGGAAGATGTTGAAGAAAATCAACTACATTGGTCAGTTAGTATTCATAATAAACATTTGATTTTAGATGTTGATGTTTTTTGTAAAATTACCGAACTTTTTAATAGAAAATTGGAACTTCCTGAAGGAGAACGAAAGATTTTAAACCTTTTGGAAGGTGGAACGGGAACTGGAGAGTTAAAACTTTATAGAAAAGTAAAAAATAATCTTGAACAAATTGAAGATGCAAAAATTGAAAATTGCATTTGTGAATTTGGTGAATTAGAAGAAAATAATTTTTAGAAAAATAAAATTAAAAAAAAATTGCCTTTTGAAAGTTTTGTGATTATTTTAACGGTATGAATTACGAAAATTTTACAATTAAAACACAAGAGGCAATACAAGAAGCTTCTTCTATTGCTAACAGAAAAGACAATTCTGAAATTGGGTCAGAACATGTGCTTTTAGCTCTTTTAGAGCAACAAGATGGTCTTATTGTTCCAATTGTAGAGCGAGTAGGAGCATCTGTTTCTGAATTATTAAAAAAGACAAAAGAACTTATAGATCAAAATCCTAAAGTGTCTGGAACTGCACAAGTTTATTTTTCTTCCGAAATGCAAAAAATTCTTGCAAAATCAGAAGATGAAATGAATTCTCTGCACGATAAATATCTTTCTACGGAACATTTACTTTTGGCAATGTCTCAATCTGAAGGTAGAGTTGGAGAACTACTCAGAAAAATGGGAATTGACCATAAAGCAATCATTGAATCATTAAAATCTGTTCGTGGAAATCAAACAGTTGATAGCCAAGATCCAGAAAGTAAAACTCGTACTTTAGAAAAATTCACAAAAGATTTAACAGCACTTGCAAAAATGGACAAAATAGATCCTGTTATTGGGCGTGATGAAGAAATTCGTCGTGTTATGCAAGTTCTTTGTCGTCGTACAAAAAATAATCCTGTTATAATTGGTGAACCTGGAGTTGGAAAAACTGCGATTGTAGAAGGTCTTGCAAGAAGAATTGCAAGCGGTGATGTTCCTGAAAGTTTAAAAAATAAACGACTTTTAGCGTTAGATTTAGGAAGTCTTGTTGCAGGAGCAAAATTCCGTGGTGAATTTGAAGAAAGATTGAAAGCTCTTATAAATGAAGTTCAAAAATCTGAAGGACAAATTATTTTGTTTATAGATGAACTTCATACACTTGTTGGAGCAGGAGCTAGCGAAGGAAGCATGGATGCATCTAATTTGCTAAAACCAGCTTTGGCTCGTGGTGAATTAAGAGCAATTGGTGCTACAACTTTAAATGAATATAGAAAATATATAGAAAAAGATTCTGCACTTGAAAGACGTTTTCAACCAGTTTATTGTGCAGAACCAAGTGTTGAAGATACAATTGCAATTTTGAGAGGTCTTCGAGAAAAATACGAAATTCATCACGGTGTAAGAATTGAAGATGAAGCGTTAATTTCTGCTGCAACTTTATCAAACAGATATATTACAAATAGATTTCTGCCAGATAAAGCAATTGATTTGGTTGATGAAGCGGCTAGTCGATTGAAGATGGAAATTGAAAGTCAGCCTGTAGAACTAGATCAAGTTGAAAGAAAAATTTTACAACTTCAAATAGAAAAGCAATCATTAAGTAAAGAAGATGATGATGCTTCAAAAGAAAGACTTTCTAAATTGGAAAAAGAGCTTTCAGAACTTACAGCAAAACGTGATAGTATGAAACTTCAGTGGCAAAATGAAAAAGCAAGTATTGGAAAAAGTCGTGAATTAAAAGAAAAACTAGAACAAGCTCGCTTTGAAGAAGAAAAATACACAAGAGAAGGAAATCTTGGAAAAGCTGCTGAAATAAAATACAGCACAATTCCTTCTTTTGAAAAACAATTAAATGATGCTTTATCTGCCGAAAAAGAAAAAACTGATTCTGGTCGTGAAAGTTTACTCAGACAATCAGTTACAGAAGAAGATATTGCAAAAGTTGTTTCTACCTGGACAGGAATTCCTGTTGCAAAAATGCTTACTAGCGAAAAACAAAAATATTTGCAATTGGAAGATGTTTTACACAAAAGAGTTATCGGGCAAAATGAAGCGGTTCAAGTTGTAAGTGATGCAATTCGTCGTAACAGAAGTGGTTTGAGTGATCCAAATAAACCTCTTGGTAGTTTTATGTTTATTGGACCAACTGGAGTTGGTAAAACTGAACTTGCAAAAACTTTGGCAGATTTCTTATTTAATGATGAAAAAGCCTTAACCAGAATTGATATGAGCGAATATATGGAAAAATTTAGTGTTACTAGATTAATTGGTGCTCCTCCAGGATATGTTGGTTATGATGAAGGTGGACAACTTACAGAAGCAGTTCGTCGTCGTCCGTATTCTGTAATTTTGTTTGATGAAGTTGAAAAAGCTCATCCCGATGTTTTTAATGTTCTGTTACAAGTTTTAGATGATGGAAGATTGACAGATGGACAAGGTAGAATTGTTGATTTTAAAAATACAATCATCATTATGACAAGTAATTTAGGAAGTGATTTGATTTTGGAAGCTGCAAATTCTCCAAGTTTAAATGCAAACTTAAAAGAACAAATTCATTCTTTGTTGTTTAAAACTTTTAGACCAGAATTTTTAAACAGAATAGATGAAATTGTAATGTTCCAACAATTAGATAAAAATTGTATAACTTCTATTATTAAGTTACAATTAGAGCGAGTTCAAAAAAGACTTAATGATAGAAAAATTCTTTTGGATTTTGATCAATCAGCTTTAGATTTTCTTTGTGAAGTTGGATATGAACCTACAATGGGTGCTAGACCTGTAAAAAGGGCAATCCAAAATTATGTAGAAAATCCGCTTGCAAAAGAATTGCTTTCTGGAGATATTTTAGAAGGTACAAAAATAAAAGTTTTTGCAAAAGATGGTAAACTTGATTTTTCAAAAGAGAAATAAAAGAATTTTAAGGGTAAAATTATGGAAAAAATAGAATGGAATGATTCATATCTTCTTGGAGTTCCTGAAATAGATTCTCAACATAAAAAATTGATTTCTATTGCAAATGAACTTTATGATGTTGTTACAAAAGATGATGCTGATTATAAATCTAAAATGAGTTTAATTTTAAAAAAATTAACAGATTATACTCAATATCATTTTACAAGTGAAGAACAACTTCAAGAAAAAATTGGTTATGTGGGACTTTCTGCTCATAAAAATGCACATAATTATTTTATAAAAGAAGTAGAATTTCAAATTCAAAAACTTTCTGCAGATGATAAAAATAATATTCTTGGTTTTTATGAATATATTGCAGGATGGGTTTTAAATCATATTGCAAAAGCTGATAAAGTTTGGGCAAATTTTATGAAACAATAATTTACCGTTCAGCCACTTCCAACTCTCCGAATTTTTGAGGAATATTGTAAGTGGCTTTTTCTTCAATAGGTTTAAAACCTGCGAATTTTGCATAATTCCAAAGATTTTCAATCATATTTTTATTGTAATTTGCAAATTGATTTTTTATAAATGAAGAATTTTGTTTTATTTTAAAATCATTTTCATCATTATGAGCTAAAATAATTTGATTTCGTTTTTGAATTTTTAAAATCATATTATGAGAAGGTAAAAGATTACTCTTTTTTAGGTTACATTCTGGACAGCTTAAAACAAAATTCCAAAGTTTATCTTCTTTTATAAACGACCAGGGAATAAAATGATCAACATGAATTTTGTTTTTTTGAGAATTTAGTTTTTTTCCACAGTAAAAGCAATTACATTCTTCGAATTCAGTAAAAAGAATCCTTCTAAAAATATCAAGAGGTTCTCGTTCTGGAAGAGAAATTTCAAGTTTTGTTAAGATTTTATAAAGTAAATTTTCAGAATTTATGTTTTCCAGATATTTTGCCCATTCATAATAATTTAATTTTTCAATTTCAATTTTGTATTTAATCATAAAAGCGTATGCTGAATTTGTAATTTTTATAAAATCATCGGTTTCTGAAAATCCATAAATTTTTTTATCAAAATCACTACAAAGTGCACCTAGAACATATTTTTTACATTCAGATTTAACTTTTTTTATAAGTGAGTTTTTTGTGTTTTCATCGATAGAATTAAAATCTATATTTTCTAAAATATGATTTTCTTGAACTAAAGAATGAAAAATTTGTTCAATTTTGGAAGTTTTTCTTTCAATTGTCGGTTTTTGCTGATGAAGATGATATTTTACAACCAAATTCCAATAAGATTCTGCAAATTTTGAAAAAATATTATCATAAGAAATAATTTGAAAATTTTCAGTTGGAATATTATTAAAAAGATTATCTAAAATTGATTTTACAAGTGCAAATTTATATGTTGATGTTTTTTTACTTTGTGATGAAAAAACGAAATTAAAAAGGCTCCAATATTCGTCATCAGAAAGAGAAGATGTTTGAATTTCACATGATTTTGAATTCCAAGACATAGTTTAAAGTTGTTCTAAAAAAGGGACGTTATTTTGTGCAATTTCTGACTTATCATTCATAAAAAAAACTCCTTCTTTTCTATTATATCATATAAGAATTGATTAGTACATTAATAAACTGATGTTTTTTCTAACGTCCGTTTTTTTAGTCAAGTTTTCTTTTGTTCAAAATGTTTTGTTCCCATAATTCCTCAAAAAGAAGCAATTTGTCTTGAAGAAAATTTTTCTCCAAAATGTCCGTTTTGTCATAATTCTACAAATTATCTTTCCTCAGATTTAAGACCCATTTTTCCTGAAGAACGACTTTTGTTAGAACTTCTTCTAAAAAAAGAACCTTTTTCTTTAGCAAAATCTTCTGTTTGGAATAATACAAATCGCTATTATATTGACGGAAAAGTTGTTTCAATTTCTTCATCAGTTTTTAGAAACGCAGATTGTTCTGAACTTAAACAAGAATTAGAAAAAATTAATCAAACTCAAAAAGAAAAAATTGCAGATGCACAAAAAGAATTTAATCATCAAATTGAAAAATTTATTCAAGCAAATAAAATACGTTTAGATTTTATAAAAAATGAAGCGTTTGTTTTTGTACAAAATACAATAAATGATTTTTCTAAAAAAAATATAAAATCATCTTCTAACTCGCAAGATTCAACAGAAAACGTTTTAGACCGTGTTGTAATTTCTTTTTCTGGTGGAAAAGATTCAAGTGCAACAGCAGATATTGTCTTAAGAGCGACAGGAAATCCTTATACAACTCATTTATTTTGTAATACAACTTTAGAATTTCCTTCTACAATAGATTATGTAAATCGTTACAGAAAATCTCATACATTAGTGGAATTTAGAATTGCACAAAATACCGACCAGGATTTTTTTGAAGTTTGTAAACAAATTGGACCTCCTGCAAGAATGATGAGATGGTGCTGTTCGATGTTTAAAACTGGTCCAATTACACGAGTGTTAAATCGTAAATTTGGCTCTGCACAGATTTTAACTTTTTATGGAATTAGAAAAAATGAAAGTGTTGCTCGTTCAAAATATTCTCGCGTTTCAGAAAATAATGAAAATGTAAAAATTCAAAAACAAACAGTTGCAAGTCCTATTTTTGATTGGAAAGATATTGATGTTTGGCTTTATCTTCTTGGTGAAAAAGTCGATTTTAATGACGCTTATCGACTTGGATATGATAGAGTTGGTTGTTGGTGTTGTCCAAATAATAATGATAGAGCGCAATTTCTTTCAAGAATTTATATGAGTGAAAAAAGCCAAAATTGGCGGAATTTTTTAATTGATTTTGCAAAACAGATTGGAAAACCTGATGCCGAAAAATATGTTGATTCTGGAAAATGGAAAGCACGGCAAGGTGGAAATGGTGTTCCTTCTTCAGAAGATGTCAAACTAAAATTTACTGCTTGTACAAGTGAAGAACATTCAAAAATTTATAAACTTGTAAAACCTTTTGATGATAGTTTTTTGAATATGATGATTCCTTTTGGAAAATTAGCTCCAGAACTTGGAAGAAAACTTTTAAATGAAACACTTATTATTGATTCAAAAACAAAAATCCCAATTATTTCAGTTCAGCCTTTTAATCAAACTGGATTTATTCATGCTGTAAAAATTCGTACGTTGAATGTAAAAAATCACGATGATTTACAACGGAAAATTTCTTATCAAGTTAGAAAATTTAATGCCTGTAGAGCCTGTTTAAAATGTGAAAGTGTTTGTAAATCGGGAGCAATAAGTTTATCAGAAAATGAATATTACATAAATCCGGAAAAATGCATTCATTGTAAAAAATGCGTTACAGAAAAATATTTAGTTGGTGGTTGCATGATGGAAAAATATTTGAGGACAAAAGAAAAATGAAATACAGAGGACACGAAACATTTTCTATTCGGAAAAATTGGCTCGCAAAAGGAATTCAAGCAGTTAGTGAAAATCCGCAAATTTTTACAGATAAACAAAAAAATCCAATGGATGTTTTGGGAATTGGTCGGAATATGGTTTTGTCATTACGATATTGGCTCAAATCTGTTGGTCTTACAGAAGAAAAACGAAATCTCCAAACAAAAAAAACAGAAACTTTTTTTACAGATTTTGGGAAAATAGTTTTTGAAAACGATAGACTTGCTGAAGAAACTGGAACTCTTTGGCTTTTGCATTATTTTTTAGCAACTAATAAAGAAAATGCAACTTCCTGGTATTTTTTTTATAACGAATTTAATCTTTCTGAGTTTTCAAAAGATGATTTTATTCTTGCTTTACAAAATTTTGACAAAATAAATGGTGGACAAACAGCTTTACGTTCTTTAGAAGATGATTTTGAATGTATTTCGAATACGTATATTTCTCGTTTTAAAAGTTTTGAGCAATTTGACCCAGAAGATAATCTTGATTGTCCTTTTGCAGAATTAGGACTTTTAGATTTTTTAGAAGGAAAAAAACTTTATAGAAAAAGAATTCCTCCTAAAAAAAATATTCCTTCTTTAATTTTTCTTGCAGTTTTGTATAAAAAAATTGAAAAAGATTTTTTAAATAATCAAAACAATGATAAAAATCAAACAAATTATGAAATTTTACTTTCAGATATTCAAAATAAAATTTGTATGCCAGGAAAAATTTTCAATTTGGATACAATTTCTTTGATGGATATTTTAAGCGACCTTGAAAATCGGGATTTAATAAAAGTTGTTCGAACAGCAGGTTTAGATGTTGTTCAGCTTAGTGAAAAAAAAGATTTTAGCTCTTGTGTGAGCGATTATTATGCGGAGTTAAAAAAATGATAAATTTTTCAAAAAAATTTCAAACTTCTGTAAATATTTCTTATGATTTTGATAATGCTGAAAAAATAGAAAATTTTATTCCTACAACACAAGGAATTCAGTTTATAGAAAATACAATTTTAAGTGCAAATAAAATATCAGAATCAAAAAATACAAATCGGGCAAAAATTTTAATTGGTGCGTACGGAAAAGGAAAGTCTTACATTGTTTTAGAAACACTTTCTCTTCTATATAATAATCCAGAATTGCAAGAGTCATTAAAAAAAGTTGTAGAAAAAATTGCAATTTCAAATCCTTTTGCTGCAGAAAATATTTCAAATTACTTAAAAACAAAAAGACGACTTCTTCCAATCATCATAAATGGAAATTCTTCAAGCCTTTCTCAATCTTTTTTGTATGCTCTAAATCTCACTCTCAAAAAAAATGAATTTAAAAATTTAATGCCAGAAACACATTTTGAATCTGCTGCAAAAATGCTCGAAAAATGGGAAAAAGATTTTCCTGAAACTTTAATCAAATTTAATGAACTTGCTTCTGTAAAATCTTCAAAATTTAAAGAAAAACTTCGCAATTTTGATTCACAGATTTTTGAAGAATTTGAAAAACTTTATCCGATTTTAACTTCTGGAAGTGAATTTAATCCTTTTTTAGGATTTGATTTTGTTGAAATTTTTGAAAAAGTAAATGAAAAAATATGTCAAACTGGAAAATATGATGGAATTTTTGTTGTTTACGATGAATTTGGAAAATATCTTGAATCTTCAATTTCAACAGCAACTATAAAAGATGTAAAATTTTTACAAGATTTTGCAGAAAGAGCGGAACGGTCAAAAGAAAATCAAAATGGAAAAAATCAACTTCATTTACTTTTAATTTGTCATAAAGAAATAGAAAATTATATTGATATTCTTCCAAAACAAAAAGTTGATGGTTGGAAAGGCGTTTCTGAACGTTTTATGCATGTTAGACTTTTTAATACTTATTCAGAAAGTTATAATTTAATTTCTGCCGCAATTGTAAAAGAAAAAAATCAGTATGAAGAATTTAAAAATATCCATAAAATTCAATTTGAAAATTTAAAAAATATTTGGTTTGAAAATTCATTTAGAATTTTTTCTGAAATTAAAAATGATGAAAATTTAAAAAATACAATTCTTTTTGGTTGTTATCCGCTTCATCCTGTTACTTCTTATATTTTGCCACGATTTTCAGAAAAAGTTGCACAAAATGAAAGAACACTTTTTACTTTTCTTTCTGGAAATGAAAAAAATGCACTTCCAAATTTGTGTAAAAATTTAGATTTAAAAAATGAAAATAAAGAAATAAAACTTTTTACGCCAGATGTTCTTTTTGATTATTTTGAAAATCAAATGCAAAATGAAATTTATACAAGCGAAATCAAAAAAAATTATCTTTCTGCAAAAAGTGCTTTATCTGTTATAAAAAATACAAATTTAAAAAATGAAAAAATTATTCTTGAAGAAAAGATTATAAAAACAATTTCTCTGATTTATTGTTTAAATCAATTTGAAAGACTTTCTCCAGATTTAAATTTTATTTTTGCACTTTATTTAGATTCTGGTTTTTCAAAAGAAGAAATTCGCGAAGCAATAAAAGAGCTTACAGAAAAATTTAATGTTTTATATTTAAATATTCATAATAATTATCTTCAGATAAAGACGAGCTCAAATTTTGATATTTCTAAATTGATTTTGGAAACTATTGAAAAAAGAAAAAAATCATTTAATGCAATTAAAATTTTAAATGAATTTAATACAGAAAAATATCTTTATCCGAGCGAATACAATATAAAAAATAAAATGACTCGCTTTTTTAAATTTGATTTTATTGGCGAATCGGATTTTTCCAGGCTTAATTTTCATGAAAATTTTGCAGATGGATTTGTTTTTGCTGTTTTTGATGAAAAAAATACTCTTGAATTAGAAAATCTAAAAGAAAAATGTAAAGAAATTTCTATAAAAAATAAAGATTTTGTTTTTGTTCTTCCAAAATTTAAAAATCAAAATCTTTTTAATGTGCTGCAAAAATTTGAAGCCATTATTTATTTAAAAAAAATTTTTGAAAATGATGCTCTTGTTTTAGATGAACTTGAAATAATTTATAGAGATTTATTTGAAGTTGTAAAGCAAACTGTAAGATTTTATATTCAACCAGAAGAAAATAAATCAATTTATATTGCTGATGGAAAAGAAGAAAAACTTTATAGAAAAGCTGATTTATCAAAACTTCTTTCAGAAAAATGCAATTTTATTTTTGAAAAAACTCCAATCATAAATAATGAAATGTTAAATAAAAATAATTTGACTGGAGCGTCTCAAAAAAGCAGGGCAAAACTTTTGGATTTAATTTTAACTTCATCATTTGAAAAAATTAATTTTTCTGGAAATTCGCAAGAGATTTCTTTTTTGAGAAGTGCGTTTATTGTAACTGGAATTTGGACAGATAATTTTACACAAAAAAAGTTTAATTTTGAACCAAAAACTGATAATCAGAAAAATGATGAAGCGTTTAAAAATCTTTTTAATGTGATAAACGAATTTATAAAAAATGCTGAAAATAAAGAAATTTCGTTTGAGCCGCTTCTTGAAAAATTAATAAATCCAAAATATAAAATTGGCTTAAGATTTGGTGTAATTCCTCTTTATATTGCGACTGTTTTAAGTTTATATTTAAAAAATTGTGTCTTAAAAAAAGATAATATTGAAATTTCTTTAACTTCTCAAAGTCTTTGTGAAATTGTGCAAAAACCTAAAAATTTCACTTTAAAAATTGAAAAATGGACTGATGCAAAAACTGAATATATTGAAAGTCTTGAGAAAATTTTTTGTGATTTTTTAATTGAAGATGAAAAATCAATTTATAGCGGATATTTATATATTTTAAATGCAATGTATAGATGGCAGCGTTCTCTTTCAAAATATGTAAAATCTTTAAAACAAAAACCATATTCTGATTTTTTAAATATCTTAAAACAAGAAACAAATGGAACCCAAGAAATCCTTTTTGAGAAAATTCCCAAAATTTATAATTTTAATTCAATAGAAAAATCGATTGTAGAAAAAATAAAAGAAACTAAAGTTTTTTTTGATAATGCACTTTTAAAACTAAAAAAATTTATTTTAGAAAAAACTATTTTTGAATTTTCAAATTTTCTTCTTGGTAAAATGATAAAAATTCAAGAAAAAAATTTTCTAAAAAATTTAATATCAGATTTTTATAAGAATATTTCTTTGGAAACGAAAAATCATATTTTTGAAAATGATGCTCATTCTCTTTTAAGAATTTATAAATCGGTTGTAGAAAATAGTGAACAAGATGAATTAAAAATTATTGAAGAAATGGCAAAAGTTTTAACAGGTCTTTCTTTTGATGATTGGGGATTTGAAACTGAAAAAACATATTTTTTACGTTTAAAAGATTTACATAAATCAATAGATGATTTTGAAACAGAAAAAAAATCTGTACAAAATGAAAAAAAGAATTTTGAAGTAGAAAATGAAAATAATAATTATGCAATTTATTTTGCAAATGAGAGTGAAAAGAAATCTTTTAATAAAGTTGAATGTTCTTCAAGAGCAAAAAATCTTGAAAAAGAAATTTATCGTACTTTTGAAGAAATAGGGCAGTCCGTGACGGACGCGGAAAAACGCCAGGTTCTTGTGAATCTGCTGGAAAAATTATGCTGATGCGGAGGGAGAAAAATGAGCTTTTATTTTGACAACGCGGCGACTACTTTTCCAAAGCCGGAATGTGTTTACAGTTTCATGGACTCGTTTTACAGGAATCATGGCGGAAATGCGGGACGCGGACAGTACAAAATTGCGGCGGAGGCTTCAAAAATAACGGCGGAAACCCGCGTCTTTATTCAGAAGATTCTGGGCTGCCCGAACAAGGACGTGATTTTTGCTCCGGGCGCGACATTTGCGCTGAACATGGTGATTCAAGGGCTTCTTTCGGATTTTGATTTTTCTGGAAACGGGCGGGCAGGGCTTGGAAAAAAGAAAACAGTTTACATTTCGCCGTTTGAGCACAACTCGGTTACGCGCGTTCTTCATCATTTTGAAAAGATTGGCGCGGCGGAGGTGAAAACGCTTTTTGTTTCTGAAAATTTTGAATATGAAATTGAAAAAATCAACGCGCAGTTTGCTGAAAATCCGCCTGACATTGTGATTGTTAGCCACGCAAGCAATGTGATTGGGCTTGTCGCGCCGGTTCTGGAAATTTTTGCGGCGGCGAAAAAGTTTGGAGCGACGACCATAACGGACATGGCGCAGACGGCAGGACTTGTTCCTCTGGAAACTGCAAGCGACCTTGTTGATTTTGCGGTTTTTGCCGGACACAAGACTTTGTATGGACCTTTTGGAATCGGCGGTTTTGCAAAGAGCCGGAATATCGCGCTGGAGCCTGTTCTGTTCGGCGGAACTGGCGTTGAGTCGGCGAATCAGGATATGCCTGAAAATATTCCGGGCCGCTACGAAATGGGAAGCCAGAACATCTGCGCGATTGCGGGACTTCACGCCGCGGCAGAATGGTTCTTGCGCAACGCGGAAGAAATAAGTGCAGTGGAAGAAAAAAATCACCGGCGGCTTTTGGAAATTTTGAAGCCCTATGACTTTGTGAAAATCCTAGGGCCATCAGACAGGTTCGCGGAAAAAACAAAGTGTATCGGCGTTGTCTCGGCACTTTTTGAAGGCTACTCCGCCGAAGACATCGGAAACGTTCTTGATGAAAAAGAAATCGCCGTCCGCACAGGACTTCAATGCTCGCCGCTCGCCCACAAATTCCT